>Ga0008834_1000310_pt1 | contig 43321 bp, 27 predicted proteins | sample HotLakConsUCCL28_FD_62213 | JGI IMG/M metagenome (GOLD analysis project Ga0008834, IMG submission 62213) | Hypersaline microbial mat communities from Hot Lake, Washington, USA - Hot Lake Consortium UCC-L28 | ecosystem: Environmental > Aquatic > Non-marine Saline and Alkaline > Hypersaline >... | reverse complement strand
GGGCCGGAACGAGGCTGTGGATCATCGGTAATCGTCCACCCGTTCAGATCCCCTACGGAAAAGGTTTCCAGAAACAGGGTATCTGCCGATTGTGAGGGACTTAAACTGGCTTCCGGCCGGTCGTGCTGTGAATGTTCCGTTACTAAAGTACCGTCGTTACCCGGGGTACCGGACACAGGCGAGACAGAATGGGCGGCCGGCAGGACTGAGACGGCTGTAAGGAACCAACTCCCCGAAAACAGCAACACCCGAAGAAGAGGCGTACATCGATTCATAAAAAATAACTGTTTGAATGCAGTGAAAATTACAGACGCACCGGCTGTCACCAGATCGGATCCAAAACCGGCCAGGCCATACGATTGGAGTTTTGTTTGAAGACCTGCAGGGTCATGTTGGGATTGGCCCGGCTCTCACTCAAAGTCAGGGTATCCAGCATGGTTTCGTTGATATAGACCGGATAGCGGTCTTTGAGCGACGCAGCGGCATCGGTCAACGACCGGGCGAGGTAATCCCGGCGAAAACGACGGAGGCTTTCCTCCGACCAGGTCTCGGGTGAGCCGGCTCTGATGCGGTCGGAATAGGGGCTTTGGATGCCGGTTACAAACTCTGTAACTACCTCCTGGTCAAATCGGAGGGTATCCAGCATACGGTCGCGTGTTTGATGATATACCCATTTATCCTGCCAGCGCCGGATATCCCGTTGTACTTCCGCTCGTTCATGCAAATTTTCCCGGGCAGCCAGTTCGAGGAACACGTCATCGCGGACCACCAGGGCAACGATGTCAGAAAAACGCAAAGAAAAGTCCTGCATTGAACCGTCAGCCCGTAACGGATATCGGCCGGTATTGAAGGTCGAAAAGAACCGCTGCACACTCCAGTTTCCGCTTTCGGTGTAGATCAGCGTCTGGTCGGCAAGGGTACGGATGGCTTCAAGTTCGGGCTGGGATGCATCGGCCTGACGGATACGCTCCCACAAGGTACCTGAGGGCGTATCCTGTTTGTACAAATCGAAGAGGTGCGGTACGATGGCATTGAATACCTCCCGACTGGTCTCCACCTGCAGCGGCGACATACGGTCGTTCACAAACACCGCAGCCTGCTGCATCGCTTTGGTATTGTAGAGTACTTTTCGGGCAGAGACCGACCGGTTGGCCCGGTCCAGCGGGGTTAATCGGGCTTGCACTATGTTGCTCACCATAAATACGAACCACTGATTGTTGTAAAAAACAGGATCGGATGGCGTGTTGATTTCGAGGTCTTGCAGATGTCCGAGTAATTCAGGATCCAGCTCAACGGCCGGCGTGCGGTCGTGAGTAAAAAACTCATCTACCTGATCTGGTGAAAGGTTGAAAACGTCACTGGCATATCGGGCAGCAACGGTTTCGAAGGGTTCATCCCGCAGTTCATCGCGTAACTGCAGCGCCTGCAGCCGACCCGGAGCCGGTAAAAACTTAAACTCGACCGAAACGGCCGACTTATTGACCTCGTGTTCAATTTCTTCGGGGGTGATTTCAATCTGGCTGAGAACAAAATGATTGAATACTTCCTCAATAATGCGCTCTTCCCGCAGGGTCTGTACGGCTCGTTGTACCGCGGCCACGGTATCCAGCTGCAGCTCATACCCACGCCGGGCCAACAGCACTTCGGTAATCATGTGGTTCAGGTAGGCTTCTCTGCGATGTTCGGCAGGCAAGAGATGAGGGTAGCCGAACTCGTAATTCAGCTGAAATTCCCGGGCAGTGATTACCTGATCGCCCACGCGGGCGAGTACCGGTTCATCCACGGGCTGCGGACCTGCCGGCGTACAGGACGTCAGCAGCCATCCGGCAGTCAGGAGTACCACGTATCTCAAAATGACCCCTACAAAAGGCGCGTCATGCAGATTGTTTTTTGCAGTCATACGGTGTTCGAACGTTGGAGGGACTACCACAACGATGCAGCCATCCCGGGCACTGCGCCCATCGGTGGATATACCCTGAATTATGAAACAGATACAGCCGGACCGCTTTCACACGGTCCGGCTGTTAGTGTATTTAAGCTATACCTTTATTTAATCAGCAGCATTTTGCGTGTGATTACAGTACTGCCAGCCTGCAGTCGGTACACATAAACGCCCGATGCCAGCGATGAGGCATCAAAATTGACGGTATACTGTCCTGCTGTCTGCTGCCCCTGTACCAGCGTAGCTACCCGCTGACCCAGCACATTGTACACCTGCAGGGTGACTTCCGCATGCTCGCCGATGCTGTAGCGGATGTTCGTAGTCGGGTTAAACGGATTTGGATAGTTCTGATCCAGGCTGAATGAATACACCTGACCGGCTTCTTCATCAATGGAAACCTCGGACGGACCTAGTCGGGTGATTGCAAATTTGTACTCACCACGCGCCGGGTCAACGATACGGTTTGATGAATCGTTTCTGGGCGGAACGTGGGCATCCTGACCAATTACCAGGAAGTAATAAGTACCACTCTCCGGAACGACGTAGGTGATTTTCGAGTGCCAGTCAAAACCGCTGTCATCGTTGGTGGCCAGCTGGTTGCCCTCAGCATCGTACAGATACATATAGGCGTCAAAGTCTCTCGGCCACAGTGCCCCGTCAAACGGCGCCGTCTCTGCTATGAGGGTATCCCCGGCATTGGCCGTAACCTGATAGTAGTCCAGATCATCATGGAAACCTTCTACATCTTCGTCGTAGAGCATATAGGAGTAGAAAACACCATCGGTAGGGTGGTCACCCAATGCAGCGGCCTGCTCAATGGTGTTATTAGGCTCCATGGTGTCTTTCAATGCCGTGATGTCGTTGCTCTTCATGTATACCCGATAGACGGCACCGGACAGTGCTGCATTCGGTGTGAGCTGCAGGTAATAATCCGCCGTTTCTTCAGGAATGAAGTTAATCTTGAAGTTATTACCGCCATAACGTGTGATGAAAGAACCGCCATCGGCCAGCAGATTGGTTGATGTGTCATCTACCCGGTATAATGCCACATTCATTCCGGCCTGTGCATCGTCAATCACGGAGCGCAGGTGATAGATACGACCTTCCTGCATGGTTAAGCGGAGGATATCAACATCGTCCTCATCAGCGAACGTGGCGTTAACGAAGGACCGGTCGGCCAACGGATTGCTGTCCGCTCCGGCGAAGGTATTATTCGGCTCGTTCTCGTCGTAGGATGCAGCTACATTCAGGATGTAGTCACCACGACGCGGGGAACGGTCATCTCCACCGCCCGGACCACGACTATTGGCCACCTGCAGGAAAAATTCCCCATCAGCTTCTGGAGTATAGCTCAGACGCGAATACCAGCCCATACCACCATCGTCATCGCCCAGGATTTCATTGCCTTCAGCGTCAAATAGTCGCAGACGGGTATCATTGTCGCGATCCCAAAGCTCCGGATTGGCACTGGACTGCGTATTTCCAGGTACCGGCTTGGTTTCGGCAACCATACGGATACCCGCTTTCAGATCCAGCATGAAATAATCCAGATCCCCATAAAACCGCAGGCTGTCTGCATTGAACTGCGCAAACATCTGATCGGTACCGTCCATGAGATAAGCTCCCAAAGCACGGGCTTCTTCAATGGTGTTATCCGGTTCCCGTTTTTCGGCCAGTGCGGCAAAATCAGGCGTTTCACGCGAAAGGATTTTATACGCACCAACACCGCCGCTTATGCGCAGATAGTAGGTTTTATCTTCGGTGGGGATGATACTGGCAATCTTGAAATTGTCGCCGGGATAGTTATTCGCCCAGCCACTTTCGTCCATGATGGTTTCCCCGTCGACTTCATCGAAGAAAGCAACACTCAGTGGCCCGCCGGTTTCATTGTCGACACTGCGGAAGGAGTACAGGCTGCCGGCTTTCAGGTCGAAGCGGAAATAATCCACATCGTCTGCAGTGAGGGAAGCCTCGTAGAGCTGACCAATAGCTGTACGTGTCGCGTTGGCGAAGGTATTGTTGGGCTCACGCTCTTCAAATGGCTCACCACCGGAGATAACGTAGAAACCTGCACCACCGGCATTGGCCGCTTCAACACGCACCACGAAGGTACCCTGACCGGATGGGGTATGACTCAGGCTTCCGTTGTCCGAAGTTGCAATTTCCACCAATCCGTCCGTAAGCAGGGTGATGCGCGGAGCAAAATCTTCAACAAAGTCTTCCGACGTACCGCGAACCGTGATGGTGAATTCGTCGGACGTGGTGAAATGGTAGTGATCAACATCACCCGCCGGGAAAATCATGGCTCGTTGCGACGCTGCTCCGGGACCTACCGGAAGAACCGTCTGCGTAAGGGCATCGGCCAGGGTGTTGTCCGGCTCATTGGCAATGCGACCCTGAAAGATCTGCCCTTTGTCGATGGCGCCCATCTGGTAGTCGCCGGCTGAAGCGGAGGTCAGCTCAACGATATAGGCACCGGTTTTCTCCGGAACAAAGCCTTCAATGACAAAGTCATTGCCTTGTCGGCGAACCTGGATGTTATTGGCTGCTACCAAATCGTCGGAACGCGTTACCGTATTGTTCGGTCCATCGGCCGATTCATGGAAAATTCGCACGTTAATATCGCTGCTTACCGTTGAGTTGGTTGTAAACAGGGTGTACATGCGCAGTTCATGCAGGAAAAACCGGTAATGATCAACGTCGGAAGCACCGGAGAAGGAAGCGGTTTCCAGTGACAGTTGATTCGTCTCGGCATTCAGTACCGTTGCTGTTTCCGGTGTGTTGTTGGGCTCGAACTCAGCCCGGGTATTGGAATATTGGTAGGCATAAATTTTGTACATGCCCCGACCCGGATCACTGTTATCTACATTACGCGTTTCCGGATTAGCCTGTGTCAGCGTTCGGGTATTGGAAGCCCACATACCAGCCCAGACTACCAGGGGGCCGTCCACGTTGAGGTTGAACTCCGCCAGACGCTCCGGAGTGAGCACCATTCGCGCATGAATGTTATTGGGACCATCATGATTTTCGCGTCCGCCATCATCATCCTCAACCAGAATCTGGGAGAAATCACCGTTATAGATACGGTTACGCGTGTCCGTCATCCGACCGCTTCCCGGACCGATATTTCCGTCGTTGGTTCGGTACCAGCCAAAAAACGGAACCGTTTCCACAACCAGGGTGTGATCCTGCTTATAGTTCACAAAGAACAGATCTACATCTTCATCCCCTTCGTTGAGCAGCTGGGGGTATACCGCATTCGACTGCGAGGGCAATGCTGGGGTGGCTACCTTTACGGTATCCGGATTGTAAAGCATATAGGATCGCAGAACCCCGTCTGTTGCCAGTGTTGCCTGCGGATCTGCAATATTACCAATCAGACTTGAATACGGGTAATCGGGCTCTTTAACGTCTACCCACGGCTCAAGGGGTACGGCATATGCGGTAATATTGTATTGTCCAACCGCCTCGTCTTCATTGAACACCCACAGGTAGTAGGTACCGGTAATTTTCTCATTGGTAGCCGGATCAATAGGGGCTGTCCAGCCGGAGAGCCGGAACAGTCCCGCTCCGCCACGACCATCGGTATCCCGGCCCAGAATATCGCCGGACATCTGATCGTTACCGGTAATACCGTTGAAATCTTCTACCAGGGTTGTATCCAGATCGGATTCATGAAACAGGCGCATACCCACCCCAATAGCGCTGCCATCTGGTGCGGTACCATGCAGACCGTTGAAGTAGTACATCATGGTGGTGTCTACCGTAAATGCGTAGACATCAATATCGCCGGGGGTGTTGAACTCAGCGGTCACCAGCCTGCCGAAGTAGTCGGACTGCAGCAATCCGGGCTGCACAAGCACATCGTCCAGGTTGTCGGCCGTATTGAAAAAATCATTGGGCTCACGCTCGGCACGGGCCACAAACGGCGAATCGATCCAGTTGTCCATGTTGTTGATCAACGGACTTAACTGAATATATTTTGATAACGACGATGATTTCTGGTGTTCGATGCGTGCCTGTTCCAGGGCTGCGGCGTCACCGCCGGTTTTATCCAGGATTTCGGCATAGTGTTCGCCGTAGATTTGCTGCAAATGGGCATCGGGGGCCGGAAGTCGTTGGGCTAACGAGCTCTGGACACCGAACCCAAGGGTCAGCAGACCTGCAAGTGCGTAACGGTAGAGGGTTTTCATAGTAAGTGTGTGTGGTTATGGTGTTGCTGAAAGACGCGTTGTTCTATAATTGAATGCTCATGGATATGCGATGAGCACTTCCCAACATTCCCCACTCAGAGAAGGCATAGTCGAAGGCAAACCGTTGCCGGCTGTCCAGCATGTACTGTATGCCTAATCCCAGTGTGAGGCCGTTGATCTGATCTTTTTCAAAGAGGTTCTGATACCCAGAACGGATGAAAAAGAAGTCTTTGAACCCGAGTTCGAGTCCAAGATTCATACTTTCGGTCGACCCGGTTGGGTGCATGAGATCTACGGCAGATACACTGCTGAAATCCCCGAAGGTGCGTTCATACGCCAGACCGAACCGAAAAATTTGTGGGAGCGGATAACTGTTGGTTATATAGCGTACCGGGATATCCGTTACGCCCTGATTGTTCGGATCCGGATCAATGATATCAACCAGATTCTTGCCATCCATCTGCAGGTCGCCCCCGAAATTGGAGATACTGGACCCCATCGTAAGACCGTTCAACGGGGTTTGGTAGGTAACCCCGAAATCGAAGCCCAGACCGGTGGCGCGTTCACTCCAGATGCGCTGGTTGATGTATTTTACTGTGGCTCCGAAGGCAAATTCAGGAATGATCAGCAGTCCCACGGAAAGACCGGCTGCGTAATCACGGGCGTCATACATTTCCCCGGTCAGACTTCCGTCGTAAGATCGTACCGGTTGCTCAGGAATCCCCAGGGTGGTAAAACTGCCTCCCAATACAAAACGGGTACCGGCCAGTGGCACGGCTACACTGGCATAGTTGAATTCCGTTTCAGCCAGCCATTGGGTATGGCTGACCGATACCGCGGTTGTGCGCAGAAAGGCTATTCCGGAGGGGTTCCAGTACATCATGTCCGGATTGCCCCGCATGGCGGTATAAGCTCCCCCCATGGCTTCAGCACGGGCGTTCACACCAACTTCCAGAAAAGCCGCCGCTACGGTGCCTTTGTTGCTGACATTACGTACCAGGTCGGACTGCGCTGACACGGCGGTTGCAAAACTGAACAATCCGGTTGCAAGCAGTATGATTCTTTGAAAACGTTTCATGATTGGGTTATTTAATAAGTGCAAAACGACCCACCTTCTCGCCGATACCGGGGGCATCAATGTGATAGATGTACACTCCAAAAGCTACATTCAGACCATCATCGCTTTTCAGGTCCCAGCTGGCCATGCTGTTCACTCCATCGCCGCTGTGATGAATGGTTTTAACCAACCTTCCGCTGGTGGTGAAGATGCGGATGGTGCACACGGAAGGCAGTTTGCGGAAATCAATGCGTTGTTCTCCCCGACCCGGTAAGGCTGTAGCCCGTGATTCCAGAGGATTCACGGCAATGTAGGGGTCAGGAGCAACATAAATCTCGTCCAGAACCCCGGGCTCCATACTTTCCTGCAGGCGGTTACCCGATACGGTAAACCGTATAATGTCCGAGCTGTTAAAGGGCTTGTCTGTGGTCATCAGGAAGCGGTCACCGGTTACGGGCATGACCTGCTCATAGAGCGTATTGAGCTCGTCACGGTAGACCAGCGGACTCTGAAAACCGGCCAGGGCAATATTCAGCCCGGGCACATTGTTCAACGAGTCCTGTACAGACGGATACCAGTCGGCAATTCCGTTGAGGAAATCGCCTAACCGACGACCATTCAGATTGTTCCCATAAGGACGATTTTGCAACCCTCTTACCTGGTACACGGCCAGGGTATCATACAGCTCGCCGGCCTCCCTTCGGATGTCGGACACCCTGCTCAGCATGGCTTCCGGAGCATTGAACCGAAACCGCCAGGACGATCCGGTATATACCGTGCCAAATGGCGTATTTACCGAACTGATCCGCAGATCAAAGACGTCGCCGGGACTCAATACACCGGGTATCGTATCCTGCGGGAAGAGTACCGGACTCGATTCACTCACGGTCAGGGGTACCTTAAAGGCATTGTTGGGATTGGTCACATCCCAGACTTCATAGTTGACCGGAATACGGGTTGCAGCCGAAATCGACCGTGAGGTATCCGCGCCCAGCTCACCAACCCGCAGCTCATAATCACGCGGCACACGGGTATTACCGGATCCATCAACCCCAACCTGTACCTCCATAGACGGCCTGCGGGCACGGTCGACATTGCGTAACCACCCGGTTGTGGCCACTTCGGGCCTGGGCGGATTGGTTACCTTGATTTTCATACCGTCATATACCTCCACATTCAGCGCGGGAATATTGAATATATCCGCATCCGTGTGGGCCGGATCATGGGTTGCCAGCACTTCATTCGTGGTCACATTCCGGAAGGTGAACCCGTTGGTCAGTCCGTGATCGAGCAGCAGCGAATCCAGATTACGGTATCGGTTATCATCGGTGAAGGTAAACTCGTAGGTGTGACCATCGGGGTTCACAAATTCAGGAAGCACAAAAGTGACATCCACCCTGCCGGTTCCGGTACCATCCACCCGTTCCACGCCCGGTCCGTCCAGTTCCGGCTCCACATACTGCACCGATGCAGGCTGAGGCGTTACAACTGCGGTATTTTTACCTTGTGTAATGACCCGTTCAAAAATATCTACTTCAATGACCTTGCCCGACTCCGTGGGCGAAATCGGGGTCAGATTGGGCAGCTGCGATATACCGTCGTCAAAGAAATTATCAGCATATCCATGGTCAACGGAAGCCACCGCATAGTAATACGTCCTGCCATTTTGCACATCCCGGTCAATAAAGGAATACTCCAGTCCGGAATCCGAGCCCATGTCATAACTGACACCGAACTCACCGATGGGTACAGGATGGGCACCGGTCAACCCATTTTCAATGTCAAACTGTGCGATGGGCTCCCAAAGCAGCGGATTGCCAAAGGCATCACTTATCGTCTTGATGTCGTTAAATTCTGGATCCGTACTGCGATAGACCTTGTACATTTCAAAATCGAAGCCGTAAATCGGATCACGTGAACGCTCGGCAGCATCATCCCACACCAGCCTTACCTCACCATCGCCGGCTGAAGCCCTGAGAAACGGCTCGTTCGGGGGCTGGGCAAAATTGAAATCGGCATCATAGATATTCTGCATGGTATTTTTGCTGCGCAGGATATCATTGAAATCGTTACCGGCCAGGTAGGCAATGGCAAAGCGCTCGGTTTGCTCGCGGGGCAATTTGATTTTGCCGGAGCTGTATACATAGATGATATCCGCTGTTTCGGCGGGAATGATGAACTGGGAGGGCGGTACGGGCTGGATGTAGTCATTCCAAAACACCTCGTCATCCGGGATGTCCCGGGTAAAATCACCCGGCGTGCGGATCACCATGTTCGTCAGGCCAATCTGGTCGATCTCATCATTGTCTGTGATTTCGAAATTGGGCTCGCCGAGATCAGGCCTGCCGTTGGCTTCAGTGCCGTCCGGATCCGGACCGGGCCAGCCTTCGTCCTCCGGACCCAGGCCGTCCGAGCCTACATCGTCCCAGATAATGTCAATCCCGATATCAAATACGCCGTTGCCGTTCACATCCTCCCAGGCTCGCCAGTCACCATCGTTGTCAATACCGTCAAACTGGGATTCGTCTACCAGTCCGTTGCGGTCATTATCGATGCCGTCTTCGGCATTTCCCGGACTCAGCAAAAAGCCGACAGCCCCGTAGCCAACCCGAAATCCATTGCGTACCAGCGGGGTCTTAAGCCATTGATAGGTAATGTTTTCATTGGTATCAAAAAAAGCTTCGTTATTTCCGGTCTGCCCGGCAATGTCATAATCCACAATCTGAAACATGATGAGTTCATCAATGTCATTGCGGGATATGTTGGTTATGTCATAGGTAGCTATAAAAATATCTTCTGCCAGAATACTGGCCCACTGATACTGACGGGTTGACACTTCAAGCCCGATTCCACGACGGCCGCCCTGTGCCCAGCTTCGGGTATCCGGTTCTGTTGTTCCAGGCAAATAAAAGGGATAGTAGGGGTAATTGTCATTGTCGCGATCGTCGGTGACATAGTAGGATTCCTGATCGGCGCGCACGAAAGCACCGTAAAATCCATTCCACCTGCCGGCACGTAATCCGGGACGTACCTCCCCGGGCATACGGTCATCCCCGGGATAGGAGCCCACCGGCCAGAAGGCAGGCCATGTTTCCGGCAGGTGCGACATGGCCGTGTACTCGATGCGGTTTTCGATGGGGAAGGTGAACCCATCGGCTCCTGCCGACTGTACTGCAAAAGCGTCTTCGGTGAGCCCGCCTACAAAATAATACCCCGCAGCTTCCAGTCGGGCACGGTCGTCCGCGTTGTCGTTGAGCCGGTTAGCCGAATTTCGGCTCCCGTACATATTGTAGTAACCGGGCATGGGCGTAAAGAAATACTGGTGCGAGCCCGAGGGATCACGGTCGCCGCCGCCACGATTATAACTCTCTGACAAGATGACAAACGTATCCCCGTTGTCATCGGTAACCCTGGCACCGATACCAAAGGTCATGGTATGACCATACCGAACCCCGGAACCCCTCGGCCAGATGATATTATTCGGGGTTACAAAGCTGCCCCAATATCCGGCGCTCACGTTCAGGTTGGTTACAAAGGGTACCTGCAGCAGGTTCCCGGTATGCAGACCCCCACGCAAAAAATTCCGGAACGAGAGGTTTCCCGTATTCTGAACACTGCCTGAGGAGGTTCCTGCCCTGCGCTCAAAACGCTGCATATCGCGCTGCAAATCGTCCAGATTCCGATTCAGCCGGCGCTCTTCAGGCAGGTCATTTTTGATTTGTGCCAACGCTGCTGCCGGTTGATATGCGTGTGCAGATAGCATGAGCATCAGCATGCCGGAAAACAGACCTATGACGTGAAACGTACGAAACATGGGTTGGATATGCATTAGATGGATAACTGGATTGAAAAAAGTATTTGTCGGGGCGCTGAATACCAGGTGGGCCGAAGATCGGCATCCCGATCGGTGAACAATCCCACATACTCATTGACCGCATTGCGTTCGGCCTGGTCAAAAGGAAGGCGTATTTGCTGACCGGCCCTTCCCGAGGTACTGTACACAGTTCGCTCATTGAGCCGGTTGAGCAGGTTGTTAATCTGAACCCGGAAATTTATGTCGGTTCCGGCCATCGTAACCCGCTTGTCAAAGGTTGCATCGAGCGTCAGAATAAGCGGCTTGTTCTCGGTGTTGTCGAATATGTTGGCCGGGAATACCTTGTCTGTACTCACAAATGATGGCGTGTAGGGCTGCCCGGTAGCCAGCTGCCCTACCAGACCAATATTCCAGTTATTGCGAACCCCAACCGTCAGGTAGGTATTGGCCGTGAGCGTCTGGTCCCAGTTCAGGGGAATAATCTGCCGGTCAACGACAACATCCCCTACTTCCCCGGCCCTGCCCGCTACAATGACATCGGCAATGAACGCGGGATTGGAGGAACTGCCCCGGGCATCCTCGTACGTGACATCAAAACCCAGGCTCTGGAGCATGCCGGAAGGTCGGGTCACCAGCGCTATGGTTCCTCCTTTAATCAGGCCGTAATCGCGGTTGACGGTTCTGAAATAGTCCGTTCCATCGGAGGTAGCCAGAATTTCAAGTCCCAGCAGATTGCGCACATTTTTGTAGTAGAGGTTGATATCGATTCCAATAAAGTCGGATAGTTGTTGCTGCAGCCCCATTTCATAGTTGACGGTTCGTTCGGGAAGCAGATTGGGATTTCCCACGGTAGTCCCCAGCAACCTGCCCTGATTGGTGTTTTCATCCACCGGGTTCTGAAAGAGTCTGCTGTAGGCCGGCATCTGGGTAAAGTGCCCGTAGGCTACACGGAAAGCGCCGGATTCGGATATGGGGAAGGATATCCCGATACGCGGACTCACATACATTTTTGGCGACGACATGGCCAGGTTGTCGTCCCGGCCGATAAACTCTGATTGTTGGCGGGTGTTGACGATGTAGGGCTGCCTGGTGTCGAAATACTCGAAACGCAGCCCGATTTTGGTGATGATATTGGAGCCAAGTTCCAGCTTATTCTGTACAAACCAGGCAAACTCCACCGGGTCCTGGGTAAATTCACGGGAGGTGCCGTTGATGTCCTGGGCTACCACACGCTGCAGCGGAATATCACGCAGGGCCTGCAGATAGGCATCGAAAAAGTCGTACCCTGCAGCGTTCGGGGGGCGCACGGCAACGGCCAGCTGATCCGGATTTTCCGGACGGACCCAGCCGATGGTAGTCAGCTTGTTGTAGAACTCATTCCAGCGGAACTGCATTCCTGTTTTCAGCTCTGATACGGTGTTCATCTGCCAGGTAAAATCGCCGGATACAATAAGCTGCTGCTCTTCAAATCGGTTTCGCGAATTCTCCGTACCACCGAAATACAATCCCGTAACCGCATCCGAAGCACTGAAATACTGGTAGCGGGGGTCATCGAAATCATCATAGGCTGCGGAGCCGGAACTGCTGAACTTGTAGGAAGCACGCACATTCAGAAACATATTACGTTCAAACGTACGGTGGTACGACACGATTTGCGTAATGCTTTGCGAGGTGTTCTGAAGCCGGCCGTCAGGCGAAAACCGCTTTGCCGTGTTGAAACCCTGTCCTTCCGACTGATTCAGCAGAGCACTGTAGACGAAGCGCGACGTGCTGGTAGGACGATACACCAGTTTCGGATTGAGAAAGGCTGTGCGCGACCAGCTCATGGGTACAATGGCGTTATCACCACTTCCGAAGGTAATGGGATTACCGTTGCTGTCCAGAATAAGCTCACCCGTCGGCGTTCGCGCCGTATCCAGGGCTATGAGGCGGGCATCATCCGGACTAAACTGCTCGCGATACCAGAATCGATAGGCATCAATCACAAGTCCGTCATCAGCAATAAAACGACGCTGCCCTTTCAGGTACCCCGTTTCATCATTATATCTACCCGTAAAAAAGAAGCCCAGCTTATCGTCACGACGAATAATCGGTCCGCTTGCGGTAAACGTTATTTCGTTGGATTCAAACGGGCTGTAGCCGGAACCGCCTGTAAAAACGCGGTCGGTACCGGCATGGTAGCCACTGGCTCGATACTGCAGCGTTGTTTCCAGCGATGAAGAAGGGTTACGGGTACTGATACTGACCACACCGGATTGAGCACCGCCATGCTCCGCATCAAAAGTGCCGGTGAGAACCTGCAGCTCCTGAACGGATGTGAGTTCCACGTTCACCGTGTTTCCACCGGCCTGTGAATAGATATCCTGCACGGGGATACCGTCAATCACGTAGGCAACCTCCCGGGTCCGTCCGCCTCGAAAGCTAAAGCCGTCATCGGTAGCTACAACCCCCGGCTGAAATCGAACCAGATCATTGAGTCGTTGAACGGGAAGCTCTTCAATAGTTTCGCGCTGCAGATAGGTAGCCGTAGAGGTACGGTCGCGCTGCACGATGGGTCGCTCTGCCGTGAGTACAATTTCTTCGGCCTGAAAGGCCTCGGCCCGCATTTCTGAATTCAGGAAGGTAGTACGATTGGAAAACACCTCGACCTGTTCAATCACCAGGGTTCCGTAACCAACGTAGCTTTTACGAACGGTATAGATTCCCGGAGGAATATTCAGTAATGCAAATTCACCGTCCAGATTTGCCACGGCACCACGCTCGAGTTCAACGATAAATACGGTGGCCCCGGTGAGCGGTTCATTCCGGTTGTCTGTGATAGTTCCGCTGATCCGGCCGGATTGCGCAAATGAACTGTGATACCCCAGTAAGGTCAGGAAAAGAACGAGGAAAATTTTCATCGGGTTGGGTTTTCAGAGCAGGTGATAGATTACGTGCTCAAGCTACCCTTCCTGTGTTACCCGAGTATTATATCGCTGGTTTGTACCCCTTGCGGCCAAAAGTTTACAAATCAGTTGATTATTTGTAAAAAACGGCTCCAGTTTAGCATATATGCCAGAAAAGCGGGGTCGAAACGGGTATTCTCCGATGTTAAATTATCATTACAATAGAAAGATCACCGTACTTTGAGGATGTCAAGACTGTGCTGCCATGGTGCGTTCCCATTTAACTACAGCCCCCGGAACCGACCTTCGATTGCTATTTTCATTCCAGTCCCCCGGGTAGTTTTTTTGACCCCCGATTTCATTGCGGTATTCCGGCTCCCCGATTCTGTCCGGTACACCCAGCAACGTGTTTTGACTGCCGATTTCATTGCGGTATTCCGGCTCCCCGATTCTGTCCGGTACACCCAGCAACGTGTTTTGACTGCCGATTTCATTGCGGCACTCCGGCTCCCCCGTTTTACTCCAGTTCGCGCAGCAGAGCACGGATTTCCTCCTTTTCTTCCGGAGTGTACATTTCGGAAACCGGCAGGGCTTGCAGCAGGCGTTGCAGTACATCGTCATATTCACGCTGGGTTTCGTAGCGGGCCTGCATGGTTGACGTAATACCAACCAGTATCGCGGCCGGCATTTGTTCTGTACTGGTCAGATAATCGATAGAACGCAGGATGTATCCGAAACTGCGTTCATTTTGTCGATCGAATAGCAGAATCACCGGAAAGCGGGTTTGTGAATGGGCAGACTCATAGGCCGCGGGCACCCAGATATCAAGCGATTTTGCGTATCCCAGCGAGGCGGATACCATAGTAGTATCGGTCATATAACGATAGCTTTCCAGGGATTGCGACCATGCGTATGGGAGACTGCAGCATAATACAATCCATGCGAATACGAAATATTTCATGGAGGGATGGTGTTCCGGTTTCGTAACGGTTTTGTCATAGTTTAGCATAAAAAACACCATAGTGAAAATGTTCATTCAATTGGTTGTCTGTGGGTGCAGAACCTCGTATTTTTGGTGTCTGTATTGAATAGCTGAGTAGCAGCGAGGATGTTCCTTAGCGCGAGTGGGACTTGTGTGGGACCAAAACACCTGGTTGAAGCTCAAAAATACATTCAGGGCCCATAGCTCAGTGGTTAGAGCAGTCGACTCATAATCGATTGGTCGGGGGTTCAAGTCCCTCTGGGCCCACCAATGAAAACCCGCTTATTTAGCATAATAAGCGGGTTTTTTTATGTTTCTTTGTCATGTCCGAAAATACTATTTGTCACTAAATCACACGTTTTTTACCTTGTGTGGGACCAAATGTGGGACCAAGTACCACAATCAATAGACATGAAGTCTAGCATACTCACATCAATAGATACTTTTGTCCTACTCAGCCATCTATAAATCAAATTTTGTGGGACCAAATGTAAAACGAGGTATAACATGGCATCTATTAAACTGCGCAGCAGAGGCTACATAATACAGTTCAGCAAGAGGGACGGAGACAAAATAGTCCAGAAGAGTTTCGCACTAGACACAAAAGATCGAAAAAAAGCGGAGCGGCTGAAAATTGAGTTCGAGGACAAGTACGAAATGGGTGAAATCGATCCATTCAACGGATGGTCGCCAAAAATGGAGATCAATAAACGCAGAGAGTCTCTGGTTAAAACCTATCTAAATCTCGAACAGGCAATTAACATCTTTATCGATGAGAGAACGCAAGCCAACGAGATCACAAAAAAGGGCTACAGAACTGTTCTCAATATGTTCATGGAACGACTCGGAAAAACCATGCCGATATCAAGAATCAGAACAAATGACATAAGAGACTTTTGTTTCCGATCAGATATTGCCGTTGCCACACAGCGAAGTTATTTTACCCACTGCAAGGTGTTCTTCAGGTGGCTGGATGAACAAGAATACATTGACGTTAACCTAGCTAAAGGGATTAAACCACCAAAACCCGAGGAACGTATTGTAGATAAAGTAATTACGGAGGCAGAGCTCAATCATTTATTCAATGTATTTGATGCTCACATCGCCCGGAATATGGAGGCCGGATTTATTAGCCAGGACTATCAGATGATGAAGTGGTTTAAACCCATGATTAGCACATTCTTTTACGCGGGCCTACGCTCTAAAGAGCTCATTCATCTCAGATGGAAGGATATACAGGAAGATTACAAGTACATATTGGTCACCAACAATCAGGAAGTAACGACTAAATCTGGCAAATCCCGGAAAGTTCCCATTAGAGGTCCTTTAGTAACCGTTTTAAAAGAGTGGAAAGCGAGTACTGATCCTGCACCAAATGATTACATATTCTGCAATGTCAACGTAATCGCTGGGAAGCAAAAAATGAATCCCTTCAGAATATCTCAAACCTTCAAGCGATTTGTACGCATGTCCGGATTACCGGAACACTGCAATATACACGGTCTCAGACACTCCTTTGGTACCGACCTGCTTCGAAGGGGGGTACCCATAAATCGCGTCTCTGAAATGATGGGACACAGCACTATTGAAATAACCAAAATCTACCAACACCTTACACCGGAGGATCTCTATGAAAGCATTAGAGATATTGATGAATGATTTAGGAGATACAACTAAAAACCACATACTATTATGGGGGAATCTATATAAAGGCTCCGGTTTCAGGTCCCTAATACCTAGTGTTGATGATCTATTTGACCTTATACTAGTTACTGAAGAATTCAATGAAGTTGTTAAGAGTGAGATAGACGGTCGACTTAAATACTCCAAAAGTACACCAGATTTCACTCGTAGAATTAAGCAACTAAAAAAAATAAATAAGCAACGGTTAGCTAAGTGCACCACATTACTTCAAGAGGTGGTAGACAATATTGCTCTCACTGAAAAACGAAAAAGTATTTACAGAACAGAGTGCCAAGCCCCAATAACGGCATTACGGTTATTTAACCGCATGAAAGAGAACGACCCTAAAAAGTATGAGTCAGTATCTGGGGAAGAAGTGGAAAAAACAAAACTCGTAGATATGAACAGTGGTCATACTGAATGTAGATTATTTGATTTATCACCAATTCTACCCCTAGTATGTGAAGGTAAATACTACATCGTTTTGATTGAGCGATTCAAAGAAGAAAAACTTAATAGATTGGATGCAAAACCTTCTGAAGGTCGGATTCCAATGAAATCACTAGCTAAAGCAATTCGAGAAATTATAAATAATGCCGGCGACAGAGTATGGACGAACAAAGAATTATTTGACGTAATTGATGAAAATTATTCTCGACCAAATCATTGGCTTGAGAATAAGAAATTTCGAAAAGCTTTTAATAAAGCATTCTCAAATGAGGCTAAAGTAAATCCTGAATTATTAGCAATAGATAAAGATTATGCATATCGCGGCAAGAAGTAATTCAATACTCTACCTATACTGACGGCGTAGAACTTATTAACAGGCAAAATATTTGGCAGCGCCAAATTACGTCAAAACTTGTTGAGAATGCGTCATAATTACGTCAAAAATTTAGCACGTAAATTACTGTATTTTTTGTACTTAGGGTAAACAAGTGCGTATTATTGGGACGATTCAACATCAACCCAATAATACTATCATGGAACAAATCGCAAGACTAGAAAACAAAATTGATCGTGTTCTTGCCGCTATAAGTGGTCGCGATCTAACCAAAAAAGTACTTAGTGCGAAAGACGTCGCCCTTCTTACCGGGCTTGATCATCGAACGATCTTAAATCGTTCTAACCTACCTCAGTCAGACCGCAGACACATCCCCTCTGTGACTTTTGGTAGCTCTCGTAAGTATTTCGAGAGAAAAGTAATAATGAGAATTTTCAACATGGAGGATTCTCATGGATGATCACAAAGGCAAAGCCCTTGAGCTTCACATGGCTGGCAAAAGTTATGCCGAAATTGCCGCCGCACTTGGCACATCTAAAACGACGGCTTATACCTGGGTTAAAGAAGCCGAAAAGGATTCCGCTGTTAACGTTCAGACAGTGAATGATGCGAACAGTCGACCGTTCGGAACGTTCAGAACGCCAAATGCAGCCAATTTTAGCAATATACGTTCGGAATCTAGCGGAACCTCCAAGGTCAAGGTTAAAGAACCAGGCTATGTTGCCGAACAACGACAACGTATAGCAGAGTTGGAAGCTCAAACCCAACATCTTGCTGAACAGTTAAGTGATTCTAAGCGCAAGCAAATAGAACGATTGAAACGAAAATTTCAAACGACGCAGGAATTCATCACCCAAAATGATGGGGAAATATGGTCTGTTGACGAGCTTTACCAAACGGCAGCAGAACTTGAGAGCCTTAGGGATGATATGATTGACTCAGACTCAAATATGCAAGTCTGGGTTGAATCACATATTCATCCACTAATCGAACTTCTAGAGGAAGCAGCAGAGTCTCTGACGGATGAGGATCTTGATGAGGGCGAAGTGTTCTTCTATGAAGACTAAACAAAAACGGGATGCTGTGCTAGAACACAGCATCCCATTAAATCTTAATTAAAAGAATAGATATTATGAACAATAAGATAAATTCGGCTCTTTCACAAGAGCCAACATTCAAACCCAAATACACCTTTTTGGTGCAAGATCCGGCATTAGCACCGGTTGAGCCGCCGGAATTCACAATTGAGGGTATGGCAGCAAAAGGAAGAGTCACCGTAATTGCAGGCCCACCAGGTAGCGGAAAGTCATTCCTGGTTCAGTACCTACTTCAAGCAGAAACCAACCCAATCCTCAAAACAAATTTGCATCGAGCCTTTTATTTAACGGGCGCCGATGCATCCGAAGAAGACTTGAGGATACGCGCTCGCCAACTGGTTTATGCTGGTCATGGTAATCTACTAACGACTTACCTTGAAGATCCAGACATTCTGACACTTGCGAGTAACTCCGATTTCATGCAGTCGCTTACATATCATTTGATTGAGAATAAAATAAGCGCAGTAGTCTTCGATACGGTAAGGGACTATTACGATGGAGATTCGAAAGAAGCCATGATTGCAAATAAAACCATGGTAGAGTTTCGGAAACTGGCCGAGCGTGCTCGAGTTTCTGTAATTCTTATTACTCACACGCGTAAAGCTGCTGCAGGTAAAAATGAAATCAAAATTGAAGATGTTGCCGATTCTCGAATCTTTACATCGAAAGCGGATTTCGTTTTTGGTCTCCAGCATGAATACAGAGATGACCAGACAACACTGGTTCAAATTATCAACCTAAAAACAAGAGGAGCTCGACCATTACCTCGTATTCGTTATTTGGTTAAGGATGTAAATGATATGGTACACTTTGAAATCACAGACCATCTTTTTAGCTGGGAATCAGAGATACGAGACAAAAAACTCGAACGTCAGTTTCGTGACGATAAGATTCGGAAAATGAGGAGAGATGGTGTAACTGTTGAGGAGATTGCCAAAGAGATTGGTGTCTCCCGACAAACCATTCACAAGATCCTGAAAGAAGGTTAACCGCCATAATGTAAACCGTCAATTCGCCTTAGACGTTTTGGCGGTTTACACTCTAATCCCATGCAGTATCAGCTAGAAATAAACAAGCCCAAAGGTACCTGTCATGCGTGTGGAACAATTGGCAAGTATCGATATTTTGAAAACAAATTGAACGGAGTGCGCCTACCTGCAGAATACGGTCGATGTGATAGAGAGAATTCTTGTGGCTACTTCAAAGCTCCACCCAAAAACTATATACCATCCAATCCTCACTTTGAGGTGGTAGATTATACCCTTGTAAGAAAATCACTAAATAGACCATACGAGAATTCATTTTCTGCATTTTTGCAGCGAATTTTCGGCGAGAATATCGCTCAGTCACTGATTTTGCTCTATGAAATAGGTTCAGCCAGCGATGCGAAGACTGTATTTTGGTATAAAGATGAATACGGATACTATCGTAATGCAAAAGTGTATAAATACTTAGATACGGGGAAACGGGATAAGAACTACACCCCACGTTATCAGTTCACAAAGCACAGTGGGTACACAATACCCATTTTTGGTTCACACATCATCCCTCTTGCACAGGAATCATCTCTAAAAAAGATTGCAGTGGTGGAATCTGAAAAATCAGCTGTGATAGCTTCTGCTATACATAAAGATACCGTTTGGCTTGCATCTGGTGGCTCATACATGCTCACTGAAGATCGATGTAAGCGCTTGGTACAACTTTCAAAGATGCTAAACCAGGCTACTATACACTTATTCGCTGATGCAGACGAAAGCGGCAGAAAGGGATTTCAGCTCGCTGAAAAACGTTTACGCAACCTCGTAGCACCAGTGGTATATCACGATTTATTCCAGGAAAGAAACGACGGATGGGATGTTGCTGATGAGATTCTTAAATCAAAAATAGATGGTTCTGCAATAAGTGTGTGAACCCCAATAATATGTTGTGATTAACCTTAGCTGTATAGCGACACCGAAATATCATCGAGAGCATATCGGCTAATTTTGATCCGACTATTAACATTCTGAAGGTTATCGCCGCTAAGTGCTGGAAGTTGAAATGGGAAATATACCGGACTGTTGGTCAGAACCGTGAAACTTGATTTACCTTCTGGCAATGCGTATAGGCCCGCCTCTATCAACAATGCCGCTACCTTCATGTCGGTTATTGGAAACGATGCAGCTTTGCAATATCTGCCTTTCTTCTCAGTTTCTTGAATTACATTCCAAGCAACCATCGATCGCACTGTGTATCTGGCATTTCGGCTCACCGTTTCTCTATCACCATATTGCTCTTTCAGTCTATTAAAGATTTGTGGTTGGGTAATTACATCCTGAAGGTTTAATAGACGTCCGGTTTGTTTGGCTACATTGAACCAGAACGGATACGCAGCACACATCATCGCCCAGTGTAATGGCAACCAATCACCAGACGGGCTTTCTTTTGCAATCTCTAATAAGTCATCCCGGAATATCATCAGTTCGTCATCAGGAGCAAACCAAGATGCGAGTAAGCCTAATGCCATTTTGTAGGAAACACCACGCTCGCCAAATCCACCACTTTGCTTTCGTACCGACAAATAAGCATCCATTTCGGCTCGTATTTCAGTCTCCGACATCCCTGCCAACATTAACTGGACCGTTTTGTCCATCCATGCCCGTTGTATAGTTTGCTTTATTCCAATTTTCTGGTGTCGATCACTCATGCTGCTTTTTTACTCTGAAATGGACTAACGGAACAATTACTTCTTCAAGGGAAATACCCCCATGGGCTACAACTACGGATCCTTCCTGACTAAATGCTTCCCGACTGCTCAGCACAAAGGGATAATATTGATCTGGCAATCCGGCCGTATTCCAACGATGACCAAAAGGATATGAGGAAGCCACGCTGGATTGCATCTCCATCGATGGATAAACCCGAACCCTCTCCCCTCTGGTTTCGGCAAGTACACCCTCCGCCGGACGTCCACATCCACGGGCTTCAATGTTTCCATGGTCTGAGGTTAACCATACTTCAAAGCCCAAACCCATCAACTCATGAATCAGACTTATTAAATAACCACCGTCCATCCACTGGCGAATCTGATTGTGCATCCCAGCTGACCCCAACTGCATCCCGTGCATAATCTTGTCAACCTTGTCCACAACCAATCCCGCAATTCTGGTTTTCCCGGGATTAATAAGTTCGTCTAAGACAGCACTAACGTCGCCGTCACCAAGGCCCCGTTGATAAACCACATCAGACTTATGTACTCCTTGCCCCTCCCAAAATTGCTTCCAATGCTTTTCTTCCGCATTGGTGGTGTTAATCGTATTGGAATAGTACATCGGGATTTTTCCGGAAAATAAGGCCTGTCTGGATACAGATGTAAGCGTTGGTACCCAAGCAAATAAAGCCGACTCACGCATGACCAAATCGGTTTTTCGTTCTTGCACTACCTGCCGGACCGTAACCCACTGGTCCATTGATAACCCATCCATAACAATCAAGGCCATTTTACGGGCTCGGTCCAATTCCCGTGCCATAGATCTGGATACGTGGTGAACCATAACCGGCTGCGTTGGCGGCAAATTAATTAACCCAGAATAGTTCCGATGCAGCCATGTAGCAAAACAATCTTGAATAGTCTTTGATAGGCGATCAAACGTTTCGTTAACCTTTGTCGAACTTCCCCCAAAGCTGAGTGCCGTAATTTCAGCCCACCTGGATGCAAAAGCCATCCACTCTATATAGCGTGCCTCCGGATTCGGAATGGCATCTTCAATACTTTCTATTAATCGCGACAGTCGCAATTCACGGTTGTCGGAGGCCGTTGTGGCAATTCCATTACGCATCCATAATTCCATGGTAATCTCTGCGTTCTGCAGAAGAACTGGCGTCAGCTTACCTTCCAGAAACAAGCTATCCATATATACACGAATATCGTGATGTTCAAATGGCAGCTTTTCCGGACCACTGTAGGATAAATCTACCGTTGAAATATTTTCACGAACTTGAGTACTGGCGTCCATTAACACAATAAACCTATTCCAACGCTCCTGCAAGAATGCATAGAATGCTTCCGAATGTGGGATAATTTCTTTCAATGGCCATCCCTTGAATAATGGCTTCATTGCCAGAATATCATATAACCGTATGGCCAATACGTCGGGCAAGGTTGCATTGCGGTAATGCAGCTGAAGTAGCGCCTTTAACAAATCCGTATCTGAGTGAATTAACTCTGGTGCCACATTGAATACATTACGAAGCACAAAATCTATCGTGGCATTATCCCCCATCCGCTCCGGTTTGCGTGCTTGTTGGGCATCATAGATGTCATCCATAAGATGAACACCCATTTTCTGCATGACCGGGTAACTGAAATGCGGAAAGAGCTCACCAAGATTAAACGATAGCTGACGTCCAGCCAGTAATAAATCATACGGAAGCTTTTCGAGCGACATATCTTGTACACGCAGACTCACAACCAAATCGGTCATAAGACCTTGGTCCCACTGGGCCCGATATTTCGACTCATAGGCATATCGAAACTCAATCGGATCGGTAAACTCCATGAGATCGAATCCTCGGTTGCGAAGCTCAACACCCAACTTTTCTTCTGTCAGCAAGCCATCAGGATCGGCAACCAGCGTCAGTTTGCTAATGTTGGGCACAAAATTACTAAGTATGCTATCTCTCCATGAACCCATTACGCTCCTCCAGGCAACACACGTAACAGCAATAACGGTCGTATTTCTGGCATCACATCGTTGGCCACCTGTAATTGCTTACGCCATTCCGTTTCATCCAGAATACATTGATTCAACCGGAATTGACGCACTTCGGGTAAACCGACTTTTTCAATAGCTTTTCTTCGTGCAGCAAAAGATACCGTGCCTCGTTCTTCTTCTCTTTGTATGGACTCACGATGCACCAGTCGCATAGATTCAAAGACCTCTTGACCTGTATTCTCAGCTGCAACATAGAGTTCGTTATGAACCTTCATTGAGTCTGCCGATTCTAATACATCTACAACCTGAGCCGGGGAGGTTTGCAGAATATCCCAGATATGTCGTGCGGTTGGGACAAATACCTTTCCCTCGTCACTTCTGAAAACACACAGGTAACCTCTTCTGACGGCCGGAACACGCAAAAATTCCGATTCCGTATGCATACCCGATTGAAGGCGGATTTCATACAGACCCCAGGACCCGGACAAGCTCGCAGGCAGTTGCTCCAATCGGACACAGGGTATCGGCTGACCCAATGCCACCTGCGGCAGGTTCATAGCAAGTCCGCGAATATGATTGTTCTCCAAATTCAGCAAGGTAGAATCGGATAACCGCTCTGCTTCGCGGGTACTGAATACAGCCTTTCGTACTTCCAATCCGTTGGTAAAGCGCACATCCCACCAGCTTCGCTTCTGTACGGCCTCTCCGCCGTGCGATTTCAAATAGCCAACAGTCATTTGCTCGACCCAATGAGGCAATGGATGTGAACGAAGCCGTTCTGCAGCGTGAATATTCGGCTCATCGGAAATACCGTACACCGCCGACATTTCCCGAACTTTTCGGATTTCATTTCGAATACAGCTCGTCGCCTCCTCGACGCGACTTTCTATTTCATCGGGATGCAAAATAGCCTGTGTGAATACATCATCAAACAACGCACCGGCTTGGGCAGAATCCAGCACATCACCGGTTTTATCAATACCAAATTCATGAAAAATCACCGACAGTTTTTCCTCAAGAACCTCACGCACCCGGTATTCAACAGAATTTTCGAACACAAAATTGATGGCACGTACCGTCTTCGGCTGACCAATCCGATCTACCCGCCCAATCCGTTGTTCCAACCGCATTGGGTTCCAGGGGATATCGTAGTTAATCACAACATGGGCGAACTGCAAATTAAGTCCTTCCCCACCAGCATCAGTCGACACCAATACCCGATGGCTGTTGCGAAAAGCATCCTGCGCTTGTTTACGCTCCTGCATATCCATGGAACCGTTCAATGTAACCACAGATATTCCCCGAGCTTCCAGAAACTCACGCACCATCTGCTGCGTGGGGACAAACTCGGTAAAGATGAGCATCTTTAATTCCGGATCATTTTCCTCGGACTGCAATTGATAAATACGGTCGATTAACTCCTCTGCTTTGGCATCAGGTGTAGCAAGTTCACACGCCGTTGCAGCATCCAGCAGCCGTTTCACCGTACTGGCTTCGCTCGTCAATGCTGTGAGATGTGATTTCAGAAGTTCATCCAGGAGTTCTTGCCCATCCCTATCGTATAACTCAGACAGCTCCTCCTCCGATAATTCCTGCGTCTCATCATTCGTATCGTCGCTGCGCAAACGGTCCAACGCAGCCTTTTCCTGATGTTGTAGCGCAGCGAGTCGACGCTCCAGTGTTGTGCGAATAGCCCGGGTACTGGAAACCACTAAGCGCTGCATCAAAATCATTAAAAATCCGATATGATGCTTTTTTTCGATGATAGCCTGATTGTATCCGTCGCGTACATAATCGGTGACCGCCTCATACAATTGTTCCTGAAGATAATGCTGCTGATGCCAGACCACCGGAATCATCTCTGTACGGCGTGGTTTGAACAACGCCTTGCCCTCGGCATCGATAGCTTTACGCTTTTCTGTCCGAATAACATAGGAAGTAACACGCTCGCGGGTAACACTCTCTTCATCCGGAAACGCCTTCTCATCCAATAGGTTCATGATACGGTGAAAGGCATCGGTTTTTCCCTGGTGAGGGGTAGCGGACAACAATAACAAATAGGGAGCCGCTTCCGACAGACCTTTCCCCAACTTGTACCGCGCAACCTGCTCACTACTTCCGCCCAGACGATGCGCCTCATCCACCACGACGAGATCCCAACCTGCTGAAATTAAATCCTCAAAACGAGTTTGATTATAGGCATCGATACGATCTTTGGTCCACCCGCGGCGTTTGTCCAATGGTTTAACGGAATCCTGGGAAACAATGACCTGATCGAACACATGCCACGGGTTAATGGCATCGGTCACATCCAAATTGGACAACCCTGTGGATGAGCCCCAAAAACTTGCTTGCTCCCCGGCCTTCATTCGCTGCAGACTGCTCAGGTCTTCCCCCAGAATCAACTGAAAATGTTCGTTAAAATGCGTGCGCATTTCGGAAACCCATTGCGAAGCCAACCCTTTAGGAGCTACCACTAAAATACGCCGAACCAGTCCGCGTAATTTCAACTCGCGCATGATGAGACCGGCCTCGATGGTCTTTCCCAGCCCCACTTCATCGGCCAGCAAATAACGAATTCTATCGTTAGCAATAGCCCGGGATAGAGCCTGGATTTGATGAGGCAGAGGAATTACATTCGACTCCATGGGCGCGAGCAAGACGTGCCCATCGTCACTACCAAACGAACCCTCCAGCACCTCGGCCACCTTAGCTGCAGCCGTGATATAGGCAATACGATGGGATTCGATTTCAGGATGGATATGATTGTTCAACGGTTGCAACGACGCCATCGGCACCCGCACCACCGCATCCTGATTCGGCAACCATACACGGCACACAGCCTGTCCCCACAACGTTTGCTCCTCGATAACTTTGCAAACGCTGTTATGGATGGTGCTGTATTGCCAAATGTTACCCATTCAATAACCCCATCTCATTCAGAAATCTCGAGGGGCGCTTGCTCCACCCGAAGTAGTTTCGCGCGTAACTCAGATACAAGTTCCTCGAAGACCGTGTGATTGCCACAAAGCAATTCCGGCGCTCCTCTTCGATAGCTATCTCACCTTTCTTGATCGCGAAGTAAGTAGGAAACAGTTCTTCAGCTAAACCAATTATAAAAACGTTTTCGAATTCTGTTCCTTTGGCTGTATGTATAGTTTGGAGTCGCACACAATCTCTTGACAGTTTTTTTGCCTTCGGTGATATGTCCATTTCCTGCAGAAAAATATGGAGGCTCACGTCTTTACCGTGCGACCGGTGAATATCCTTCGTTATCCTATTCCAGTTCTGCTTGTCATCTACATAGTCGGGATAAACCTCTTCTTGTTTTTCAGTTAAATTAAACTTATCGAAGAGCCCAAAGCACACTTCCACGAACCTGGGATAATCGAGAGTATCGCATAAGAAATTTAGACCACTATTAGCGAATTGCTTTAGAGTTTCACTCAAAGTTGCAGTTGAAAAAAAAGCTCGAAGTGGCATAATGTTTTCAACCTTTGCTTTTGTCGAAACCTCTTCCGCAGAAATTGTATTATCATTTATCGATGTGGCTGCCGAACAAAGCTTGTTAAGCAGACTGCGAGATTCTGGAGCATTAGCTACTTTCAATGCGTAGTAAATGAGCTGCACCAGAGTACTTGTAAAGTCTTGGTGTTTACTTACTATTTCGGCGTTCACACCCTTATTTTGCATAGTTGATTGAATTTGAACTAACAGTTTGTTACTGCGTGATATAACAAGACATGTTTCTCGGTGATTTCTTGGAATTTGATCAACTTTTGAAATAAGACTTTCAATTTCATCCTCAAAACTTTTAAACACATCCAATTCAACTCTCCCATTCACTTTGCTCTTTGATACACCATCTACCTTTGTTGATGCTCTACCAGGGTTATGAGCTATTAAACGGTTAGCAATTTCAACTACCTCTGGTGGGCAACGATAATTTTGAGGCAACTGAATAATATGGGGATTATAGTCACTTTTAAGTTCTTCCAAACGTTTTGGGTCGGCACCGTTCCATTGGAAAATGATCTGGTCATCATCTGCCACCACAAAGAGATTAGAGGTCGAGTCAGGGGCAAGTAACCGAAGTATTTTATACTGCCCTAGATTAGTATCCTGGAATTCATCCACACAAATATATTTAAATACTGTCCTTACCTGCTTCGCGATACGCGGCTTTAAAGTGAGTAGTTCTCTTGTGTAATAGAGCATAGAGCCGAAATCGAGCTGATTCTCTTCGATTAACCTAGCTAAGTATCTTCTGAACATATCTTGCAATGATCTGCATATGCTTTCCTGTTCCCTTGTAAACAGTGCAGGTAATTCTTCCACTGTTATTCCCTGCGTAAACAAAGTGTCAATCTTCCTCAGGGAATCCTCCGGATTATCAATACTTAACTCACCACTATTTTGCATTTCACCGAGAAGTGCGAGACGATCTTTTTCAGCCGTAATCACTGAGAAATCCGGCTTTAACCCCAAGTGACTTCCATGCTGGCGAAGCAAGTCCGTGCAGAAAGAGTGGAAAGTACAAAGTTTAATACGTCGTGATTCAACACCAGTCAAATCACGGATACGATTTTGCATCTCATTAGCAGCCTTAACCGTGAAAGTAAGCCCAAGTATGCGGAAACTATCATCTGGACTATTCATTATTAGGTTCGCAATGCGCAAAGTTAGAACGGCAGTTTTACCTGATCCAGGCCCTGCTAGCACAATCAATGGACCCTCACCCCAGTCAGCAGCCTGCCGTTGGTTAGCATTTAGCATTTCTATGGCAACTGTCACGTTCCCTCCTCCCCTTTAGCTGTGATTCGATTGAGAATTCTTTTTAGTTCGGTGGGTACCGTATCTGCCCCAGCCGTCTTCATAGCCAAAATAGATTTTAGCGCAGCTTCTGGTTTTGAGAATCTTCTTGAATTTTTAACAAGTTTGTACACCTTTTCCCAGTATGCTACACTATCAATGGTCAGTCCATCTAATTCGGCCTCTTTAATTCGACCAACCCCATCACGATAAGGCTGTCCGAAACCAGAGTGGCACAACAAAACATCGATGTTTGAATATGATATAGCCGAGATGTGATTCGCCTCAGACCTTCCATTCAGCAGTGTTTTTGCGATATCGATATACTCTTGCCCACGTTCATCACCATCAGCCACCAAGTACCAATGTATACCAAGTGCATCCGCCGCTTTGATGAAAATACCTGGACCCCCGGCCTGGCTACATTCTACGATGCGAACTCCCTTTGCATGAAGATCTACACCAATGATGTCCGCACATTCAGCAAAAACCGAGACGTCTGTTTCACCTTCTACTATGAGCCAAATACGTGCAAATAGCAGTTCGCCGCGATTCCGCCGAACGTGATGGTTGAATTTGCGCAACTCCTCGTTGGATAATAATTCGGCAGGAATCGCATTACACTCGGTAACTTCGTCTTTGCGTCTCATCCTTCTAAGTTTCGGTACTGGCACTTCGGACAAGATATCGCCAGAGTGTGTTGCAATGATTTTCTGCCCGGGTAAATCAAGAAGAAGCCGCCATACCGCACGGATGGCATTTGGATGTAGATGTGCCTCCGGCTCTTCGATTGCTATAATCGGTTCGGCGTGTAAATCGACATCAGCCTGAAGCCTCGTCTTGAGATATGCGCTGAACAATAGCAGAATAGAAAGGCTTTGTGTCCCTTCACCATGGCTTCTGATTGGGATCTTGGCATTAGTTGCGCTCAAGATATTCACATCCGTATACCTAAGTGATTTGTAAACATCAGGTGGAACAGGGTCGACGCTTACGACATCAGCCTGCCCAACGTCTACAAGTTCAGATATGCGCTTCACTTCATAAACTACGTCTCTAAAGCTCAGATGGGCGTCTACAATTTTCTGATTGACTTGGAGGAGTTCCTGTTCTAGAGACCGTCGCGTGGCATCATCTATATCTTTATTCTTTAAGAATGATGCCCAATATGTTGACTGTCCATGGAATTGATCTTTTGCCGCTCGAAGAGCAGTTTGGAAGAAAAACGGCCTAAAACGACGTAATTCCTTAATCATAGCCGCCTTACCTAATAGCTCGTTGTCAGCATCATCAAGAAAAGCCCATCTCTGTGTTGGTTCTCCTGCTTCAACGTCGTATTTGGCTATAACCTGGAGCTTGATGGCGGAAAAATCACTCCCTACAATAACATCATTTAGACCTTGTGTTATATGATCTGGCCACGGATTATCCTCGGTCTCGAAGAAATTCAGAGTTATTCTGATTGGATCACATAATGCGACATTACCTCGCGCTTCATTTCTGTAAAAGTCAAATTCTGAAAAGTTGCACGTCTTATCAGACTTAACCGTATCAAGACACAAACGGAGAGCCTCCAGTATGCTCGTTTTCCCCGTGTTATTCTCGCCGACTAAAACAGTAATATCTCTTTCAAACAAGATTTCTGCGTGCTTTATACCTCGGAAATTCTCAACTATGATTTTGCTAAGATGCATAATCAGCCTCCTATTCGTGTTAATGCCTGATCATACCACATCAATAGCTTGGGGTCTTCTTCCAAGACTTGGTTCGGAATTTTTTCTGCAACGGAAATAATGGTTTCATAATCACGGTCTTGCCAGGCTTTCTTGAATCCTGCACGGACAGCCTCGAGGCGAAATACTTTCAGTTTCTTTTTACTGTCCTTGTATTCCATAAATTCTTTCAATAGTGAGCGTTCGCGAAGCTTCTCCAGGTCGCCTGCCTTGTTCGGATCGGGAACGTACCAACGGTCACGGGCCTTGGCGACAAGGTTTGGGTCATCTTTGGGCAGGTTGCGCAGTTCTTTCCAGTTGGTGGAGAGGTAGGCGTGAATCTGCTCGGGTACTGGACCTTGGCCGTCGTAACTGAGGAAACTCTGATTGAGTAATTCACGCAGATCGAGTTGGGCTTCGTTCTTGCTCCAACCGCCCAACTGCTGCATGAACTGCGGATTGATTTCGGAAAAGGTCTGCGGTTTTTCCTTGATGAGTTGGCGAAGCCACTGAATGGCGGACGCTTCGTCAGATACAAACATACTCACTTGTTGAATCTGACCAGAAGTCATCTTCTTTCGATCGTATTCGGCTACCTGATCCGGTAGGAAAAACATACCATCACGCTCGATGAAACGCTGCGAAAGCCCAACCTGGAACTCCTGACTGGAGATCGGCACCGGGTACCCCTTGCGGACGTAGTAAGCCACCATCTGGTCGAACAATATGCGGGGATCACGTTCCGGAACGAACTGTAGTAAGAGTCCCTGTTGCTTGGTGACCGGCAAATACTTCAAGTGCGTGCGAACAAAATCCCAAACACCCTCTTCGGTTTGCGCCTCTTTCTGGAACCGCTCTTCAAAGCCACCATTGGGTTTATAGGCCGAGATAACGAGATCTTGCTTTACAGAGGTTGGATTATTTACGGCATTAAAGCTTCCCTGCTTCTTATCTAATGCCGCTACATTCGCAACGATAAACCCGGCCTCAGTCAGCGCAGTTTGAATGTTGTTCCAAACAGCAGCTTTGGTATTAGAAAATTCGACTGTCATCCATCGTCCAGGCTTTAGTATTCGATAGGCTTCTCGGAAACAGGCTGTCATAATTTGACGATATTCGTTAGCCCCCTTGCTCTGTGTTTTGTTTTCAATCGCCTCTGGCTTGATGTCGGTCATCAAGTCAAGCCATGATTCCCACAAGAAATTTAGCTCTGAATAACTTAAGTTTGCGCCGAACGGCGGGTCTAGAAACAAATAATCTAGGCTGTTACTTGGGATTCTTGTTTCCGATGATGAGGAACACATTGAAACAACTGAATGGTCAAAATATTTTGAGTATTTATGGAGGCCTTCGTATATCCCAATCCTCCTATCCAGCGCCTTGAATATTGGATATTCATGCGTAATAGAGGGAATATACAAGTTTCCAGAGGTGCCTGCGGTATGCTTCCCCTTTGGGGCCCAGCGAAACATTTTGGTTAACGTTCTGATTATCGCAGTAAGTGCAAACATAACTCTTGTACTACGTGCCTTTTCTACACAACTCGCAAGAGCCCAAAGATTTCTCTTAGTGTAAAAATGATGAACATGTGTAATTCCAACTCTGATTGGCTCACCAGTTTTGTCGCCTTTGGGGATCAGTGCAGTTGGGAACCAGAATGGCACCTCCAACTGATTTATCCGCTCTATCAAGTCTATGTCGTTTTGATCTGGGATTTTTCTATATGTTCGAGAGCCAATTGAATAATTAATCGCAACAGGTACTTGTTTCGCTTGTGTTATAGTTTTAGTAATGGAATGGTCAAATTTTGTCACCCAGGCACGATCCATGTCCCTTTTTGTTAATTCAGTCGCGCAATGAGGGCAGAAGAGTTCTTCATTGACACGGTCATTGTCTTTATCGACAGCGGCTTCCCAATAAACAATATCTTGAGAACAGCTAGGACAGATAAACAAATCTGACCAAATGGTAAAATTGATCTTCCCAGTTCGACCATCCGTATGCTTGGTCTCATACATCCATCCACATTCCAACTCGACTTCCTCTAGAACCCGTTTAGCTTCTTTTTCAAACGTTGTAACATCGACAGGCGTGTTATAGTTGTAGGCAATAAAAGTCGCCGCTGGCGAAAGGTCGTTCAATACAGCTCTACGAGAGCCCAGTCTTGAAAAAGGCTTCCAAACCTTTTTACCATCCTCGTCTAGCTCCTCTTGCAAAATGGTGCCGTCTGGTTTCACCTGGTAGCCAAGAGACATGACCACTTCGCGGTCCCCACACATCTGCGCTGCTACTCCCGTCATACCTGTGCCACAGAAGCCGTCAAACACGATATCCCCCGGCTCAGTGTAATGGAGAATGTAACGCATAATGGCCTTGTGCGGTACCTTGGTGTGGTAGGAATGCGCATTGTAGATTGGGTCGTTCTTGCCCTCACTTACGTCGGCGGCAAAAGGCTCTCGGTGATAGTGGTAGCCTTCGGGTTTAGGCGGTTTTTGAGACTCCCATTCTTCGATGAAATCAGTTATCCACGGATTCGGACAGGCGGTGTAATACGGCGGATCGCTCAAATTCAGGATGTCCTCGTCGGTGCCGATTGGAAAACCTTCGATTTTGCGGAACTCCGGGTCCTGCAGCTTCTTGCGCAGCTCATCGGTGAAATATGAACGTCGAGTCTCGTCGTTCTCGAACGTCATACCTAGACAGGTTACGGGACCAGCTGGTTTATTTAAGACCCTTTCTTCCGAGTCGAAAAGCGTATTCTCAGGCATTGTTTATACTTGTTTTTTTAAATGACGTCTGATTTAATTCCAATAGCGGTTTCCGATTTCATAACCGATGTGCTTTAATAATTTTAACGCCAGGCGCATAAATGGCTCATAAATAACCGCCTGGCGCATAAAGAGAGGCACTCAGAACTCTGCATGACGAGCTTTTAAGCAAGTTTCCGGGGTTTATGCTCGTAATGCTCGTCATTTGCTCGTTGAGCATATTTATGCTCTCTAAGCATAAAAGCGAGCATATCCTGTTAGGGTAACTCATATACGGCCCCCTTTTGCTCTCCGACTTGATTAATTTGACCGGACTCTTTCATTCTGTTAAGTAAACGGTAAGCCTGATTCCGATCCAAGTGGCACAAGTCCATGACATCTGCACGCTTAATTTGGCCATGGGCCTTAATAAACTTAAGTACCATTTGCTCCTGCTGGATAGCATCAAATCCAGCCTGACGTATGTATTCAGATTTTTTACCCGATTTACGGTACATAGCGGCACTCAAGGTGTAGGTTCGACCACGCCCCGAGCCATGCGGTTCTAAAAATCCCGTTTCGACTAGTTTTTCAAGTGCAGCACGAACCTGAGTCTCTGATTTTTGAACAGAACCCATTAAATCGGTCGTACTTAATCTACGCTCCTCACGCAAACGTGATAGAATAATCAGTGAATCAATTGGCATGGTGCCCAGTTTGTCTTCCTGTTCGACGACCATTTTGAGGAAATCAAGGTCGGCAGCCGTATTTGACAACTGAACGGATACCAGATACTCATTAGACATATAAAAGTCAGGCGCAGGCCGACCATATCGCAACATACCTTCATAAATACGATCGATACCCCGCCCGGTACGCTCGGCTAAACCAATGCGTTTAATGGTATCAGCAAGCAAAGGATTTCTCGACCTGGGATCTGCAACTAACAAGTTTTCCAGCTTAACCCCTTCAATGAATCCCCCAGGACTACTAATACTTAAACCAAGACTATCAATCCGAACATGAACGGCTCCAAGCCTGCTGTAATCACGATGCACAAGGGCATTAACGAAGGCTTCACGAAAGGCACGTCGGTCAAAGTTTGGTACCGGAACTCGAAACAAGCCAACTTGAATCTCTTCTTCTTCAACTCGGGCTTTAAACTGCAGCTCAACTTCTTCAAAAGTTTCCAATAGCGGCTTGCGGTAAAACTCATTTACTTTCACATCGGTGCCTTGAAGCACCTGAAACGCCACTTCATACGCTGGTACATGGTCACGAAGTAGGGTTTCGGTACCAAGGAGCAAAACTCCGGCAAGGGTCGGACGCTTAATGCCATTCACCTCTTTGTGTAGTCCTAAAGCTCCGTCCAACTCATCATCCGCCAAAGCAAGAAGGGTTTGCTCGCCTCCATACTGTTTGATAGCCTTTCGAATGCGTAATCGTTGTAATGGGTCAAATTGAGACACCTCCAAATCTTCCATCACCATGGCCGAGGGATCTACGAGGCCCATGGATGACTGCCGCTGAATAAACTCGTGCGGGTAAAAGGGAACCGCCTCTGGCGTATTGTCCAGTTTCAATCGACGTCGTACCAATAATCCGTCCGAAGTAGATACCAACTGGCGTGACTTTGGAACAGATATACTAGCAATTTGTGCATTGTTAATATCAACACGTTCAACGCGCACGGAAATAGAAGGATTGGTTCTGTTGGCAATGAGTGCCGGAATACCCGTTACGTCAATATGGTTGGGATGCAACCCCGTAACGGACCCATCATCCTCAACGCCGAGCAGAAGTACACCTCCCTCTGTATTTGCCAAAGAAACAACAGCTGCAACCAATTCTTTATCCGATAGCGACTTACGATCACTTTTGAACTCGGTAGAGAGATTTTCGCCTTGTTTGAGGATGGTATGTATGTCGCGTTCGATCATAGATCAATATACTGTTAATGTTCCAGGACAATCCGAACCTTGGCCGGATCTTTGCCCTTGGTTAACTGATCAATGTAGGCATCGAAACGTTTTTTTAGTTCGCCCGGGGTAGCGGTACCATCTGTCACCTGAAATACTTGCTGCAGTTCATCGGTCTTTACAGTCACTTTCACCAAACCCGATAATACTTCCTTGAGCGCTACAACAAAGTTATTGTCCAGTGGTTCGGGTAACTCCCGGGAACGTAATACTTCTTGGAGCAACTCACGGTCCTCCGTTTTGAGTAGCGCGAGGTTTTGACTGGTTACCGGATCTTCCAAGTTGTTCAGAATGATTGATAACCATCCAGCAACCATTTGATCGAGCCTGTCATCCAGGGTTGATAGTTGCAGCGCTGCTGCTGCCTGGACCGGTTCAGCGGAAGTTCTGTAACTGCAATGCGGACATACAGGCGATAACTCCAATTCACGCTCAGTAAGCGCAAAACAGCTTTTGAGACCAACCAGTCGGTTCTGAAACTCCGTGAGTTGCTGCCGGGGCATCAGGTCGATCGCCACCAGTTTTGTTAACGTCGCAAGCCGTTCGTCTTTCTGCAAAGCCACTTTGCGTCGGTCTTCGCTGAGTCCAAGTCGTGCCTTGGTATGCAATCCGATGTACTCGCTGATGTAGGCTTTCTTTAGCGATAGCAAGGTGGAGCCAATCCATTGTGACTCACTGGATAGATTAGCAAAATCAGCGACCGCTAATTTGTCCAGTACATCTTTGCGTGCAGTCTTGACCCGATCAACCCAGTCATGATCTGCTGGCAAGACACCCTCCGCCGATGACAACCATGATATGAGTTGGCCGTGTTCGGTCAACAAGGCTCTTACATTGTCAATCTCCTGTAAGGCCGTAAGCGACGCTTGGTGCAAGGCAACTTCTGTAACCGTGTAACGGAAGTTCTTCAACTTACCTGGCGTTGTAAAAGCCTGCAGCGATTCAAAAAACTCTTTACTCTCTGACAGTTTGCCGGCACGAACCGCTAATTCAGAACCACTAAGCAGGTCGACACCCCAAAACAATAACCCGTCCCGAAGCGCTTGCTGAGTCATTACCAGACGTTTAACCAGTTCTTGAATAGCTTTCTGTAAGCTCTGAACAGGTTCCTCTTTCCCTTGCGTAATGAGCTGTACCATACCCGGTGGCAGTGACAAGGTTTCAAAGAGGGTTTTCAGTGCAGGGATATTCCACTCTTTTGGAGGCTCCACGTGCTTGAAACGAACCAATTCATCTACACCCGCAGCGGCGAGCTGTGGTAAAGAAGTAGCATCATATTTGCTACCAGGTACTGCTAAAACGATATCACCGGAGTGCACCAGGGAAGCAAGCAAAACGCTGACCAACTCGGGTTCAAGTCTGGCTCCCGCAGGATCCATATACTCCAGACCATAATCATCCGATATGATTTCGCTTCGATTAACCACCTGACCCTGGCCTTTTGATTTTAAAACGTCCAGAACAAATTGGGCATATGACGATTTATGCGGATCAATTTTATCTCCATCCAATAACAAGAGAGCATCAAGTACAGCTGTAGCCTGCTTCGTTTTGTTTTGTCCGGCAATGGCTCGTAGTGCATCCTGAGCGGCTTGCGCTCGGTTACTCCCGGTAATTAACACGGAAAATGCGGGATATTCTGGTGCTTGATTTTCGAAATTCGGAGCCAAGCAAATACTTGATACGGTATTGACAAAATCTCTAAAGTTTATGGTTTCATGTGGTGAAACGCCTGATAACTCGCGAATGGATTTTCCTTTCGTCCACTCCATGAGAGATTTTGAACGACCTTGCCAGGTAACCTCAAATGCATTGGCCATGTTCTTTTGTAGCCATTGCACCAGACTGCGCAAGAAACCATTCGCTTTCGACTCATAGGTAGATTTGGCATGTCCGGAAGATGTGCCAGCCAGATCGAGAGCAGCAGCGTAGTTTCGCAAAGAGGTCTGGAATTCTTCATCGATTTCCTTTAGCCGGAAGAAAACTTCGTCACTTAATTTGTCATCTTTGAAACGCGGCGGATCGTTGGGCTGGACGAAGTATAGATAGAAATCTCGCTGTGGCACGGCCGTTGAACGCTCGTTAGGAGCGCCAAAGAATAAATACCCGGAACGGGCTGCTTTTCGTTCTTGCCAGACCAATTCATGCTGCCAAATCTTGTAACCCCCAACATAGGTCACATCCTGGCATTCCATTACCCGCTTTAGAGCCTCGTAATAGTACCGATCAAGCTGATCTTCGCCCAACGTTTCGGCCTTACGCTCGATAATCGCGTCAAAATCATCCGTTTTTTTGAGATCCAGATAGAACTGTCTGTTATCTGGATTGACGGATATAAACTGTCCGTTGACAGTACGATGAATTTCTTGTAATACCGTTTCAACCAAGGTTTGCAGGTCTTTATCGGGTTCTGTACCGCCGAGATCTTCAATAAGGGGATCATAAAGACAAAGGCGATCACGAAGCTCCTCGGGAGTTGCGCCCATTGGAGCGTAAATGTCACCCGTAGTAAGTCTATGCACGGATAGTGCATAGATAAGCCGCAAAGCCATCGCCTTGTATTGTTTACGGGAAATGGCACTCTCTATACGGGATTCCAGAACCAGGCTACACTCGATAACATCACGAAGCTCGGGGATAGAGCGAAAAGACGGGTTATCCTTAATTGTTTTCCAGTAACGGTCGAAGGCTATGAGACCCGGCTCATTCTCTGGCACTTCATCGGTCAAAATAGCCTTCATATTGCGAGAAAGGGTTTTGAGCACCTCACGCTTCTCTACCAAAGTCACTCTTTCGAATGTATCGATATAATCAGGGTGAATCGGGAATAGCCGGACAAATTCGTCCATTCGTTCGTTGAGACCATCATAATACTTGGCAAAAGGCAATAGATGTTGGCGGATTTTGGCCTGCTGGTCGGCCGTTTTTTTTAGCAGACGCTCGGCCACCACATACTTCACATCACTTCTGGCAATCTGGACCTGTTCGAATCGATCCTTAACCCGACGGATGCTATCGGCTACAAACGCAAACCGTGGACTGTCAAAAATAGCCTCCTGAACACCTGCTATAAAGCGAAACCGTAAGTCACGACAAACTTCGCCAACTTCCCGAAGGAAATTGAGATCCAGGATAAGTTCTTGATCCTTTCGGGTTCTTAGATAATCCAGAAGCTCGTCTACCACCAGGAGCAGTCCGTGATTGGGGAAAACCTGTGCGAAAGCAGCCATCATATCCTCGAAGGCACCTTTGTGGCTGGTTATGGTATTAGATTCTGGGAACGTGTAGTTCACACCGACCGCATCCAGGTAGCTTTCAAGTTCGGAAACCAGGATATCGCGTAGTGACATGGTTGTTGAACCGATTTCGGCGCGAATAACCTTAAACTTACCTGCAATTTGAGTTGCAGCCTCTTTAACGGAAAGATTGGTAATCGAATCAACCAAGGTTTCATCCTCGGCAACGGAAGAAATAAGAGACATTAAGTGTGACTTACCCGTACCATAATTACCGACAATCAGAATTCCTTTGTTGTCTAGCGGTTGATTGAACTGTAATTGTGGGAATACGGCCTCGGCAAAAGTAGACTTCAGCTCTCCATTGTTGTAGACACGTCCTGTGAGTTTCTCGGCCATTTGATCGGAAATGACATACGATTGAACGTACTCCTTTGCAGTCTCAGTAGAATTAGCTGTGCGTAATTGTATAATGGACTCGATGGGGTCGAACTGAATCAGATCTCCGTATTTCATAGTAATGCAAGTAGTGTCTAAAAGTTATACGATGGTCAAATCAGGATGCCATCTCAACAATTATAGCATCAGGATTATCAGCAGCAAAATACTCTGGATGACCAACGGCAGCGTAGGTTAATCGTCTTTGAATGAACGAACCATTCCATGATGCCAAAATAGTGCGATTTCGGGAAATTCCTTGTAAAAGACGTAACGGATCTTGTTTAAGGTCCGGATTGAATAGCAACTCAATATTGTCCAAAATTACTAGAGGCTGAGGGTGTTCTTGCAGCAATTCATCTGTCAAACCGGATATGCGAATAGAACGATGCTGTGGCGTGAGATCAATAAGTTTGCTAGATAACTCAAGATTCAGATTAATTAATGGTACGTTCTTAGAATTTGCAACATCACGAAGCAGATTCGATTTACCGGTGCCCGCTACACCCACCAACAACACCAGCCGAAAATAAGCCTGTGAAGCCTGTGTAATTGCGTGCTCAAGGAGTTGGATATTCATAGTCTTGATGGAGTTGGTAGGTGTATAGCTTTGAAAGTAACAAATTTTGGCGTAATACTGCACAAATATTAGCTGGTGATTATCATAAGCATTCAATTTTCAAAAAAATGGATAGTAGACTTTCAGTTTCGTTCGAATTGATTAAAACTTAATGGAAAGTTAAATCAAGGTTAGACATTAATAATATTACTGAAAGCTTCCTGTAAGATCACCAGTTATTAACAAAATAATATATCTCTTACAGCAGAACTCTTACCTCCGTATCTAAGGATTTTTTGTATATTTCAAGTAGACTTGTATATGGAGTGGCTACAATCTTGAATACAAGCCACTACACAAACTCTAACACATGATTTGCATTCTTATGCTGCTTTAATAGTATTTACTATCGAGTATTTCAAGTGCTTTTGGTCTCAATTGAGTAACAGATGTACTTTTTTTAACTTCATTCTCAATTTTTTTTGACCCTGAGTGTATTTTTATCCCGCTAATCTCAAGTTCAGTTTCACAATCTGTAGCTCCACTTACGATTAAATTTTTATGCCTTAAACTATTAATATTTTCTCCAGGTTTTACCAAATAGCTCATTTTTAAAGTAGCAATATTTGCACGTCCATACTTCGAGCTTTTCTGAACAAGTACATCTACATAGTCATTCGTGACTTTTTCATTGAAATACAGGGTGCTAAAAGAATTTAATACTTGGAGTTCATTTAGCTTATCTACATCATTCGTATCTGTTAATTCAATTAAATTGTCTTTTTTATTTCCAACTTTATAAACTCGTCTATCAAAAAAGAGAATCATTAATATCGGACTCAACGGAATAAATATTTGTAGTCCAGCTGTACCATATCCCGTTTTACCATGTTGCCATTTCAATTTCTCAAGAAAACGATTGTATTTAACCACAGGGAAGTCTGAGGTTATAAATGGACAATCTGTAGTGTTTATTATCAATTTGTAAGCTAAATCAGACATTATATCAATGATTTGCCCTATTTGTGATATGGAAATATGAATAGCCTGTTCATGGGTTAAAGATGGAACTAGCCTATCAATATCAATGCTAGAATCCTCCTCAAGTAGTGCTGACCTCATTTGTTGGACACTATCTTTAACCTGGTTAATAGCTACAGGATTTCGTAGGTGAGTTAGGGCAGTGAAGTAAAGTACATTTAAATGGCCCTCACTTTTTACTTGTGGTAGTTCATTAGTTGAAATAATATGTCGAATAGAACGAGAAATAGTATCTTCTACTTTAGATAAATTCTCCTCTAGTGTACCATCTTGACCGTAAAAAAAAGTTTTTGACCCTTGTTTTCTAATTGCAGCTTTAGGGTAAAAGAAGGCTTTTTCAATATGATATAACCCTATCTGCTTTTGATTCTGCTTATAAGAAAAATTTCTCAAATAAAATTTTGGTACATAATGCTGATTTTTTTTTTCTGTAGTCATTCCAATAAAATTTTTTGGTTTAGAAGAGATTTCGAAGTCAGTATACGGCATTACTTTTGTGTGAGAGGAGCTAGTATATTGAAGTTCAGATACTTGACGCGAACACTTGCACACGAAACACGTTATTAGTCTTTGTAAATAAGATTAATACTGAGGGTTATTAATTTTATCTACAATCATTTCTAACGTTAAAAGCAATCGTTTCTGAAACTCCTGTACAATATTCGGGAGGCGATAGTTGATCTTATTTTCATTATAATAGAATAAATTACGGTTCTTGTAAGTCATAAAACGCCCGTCTTCATCTTGGTCTGGAAAAAGCAGGAATTTTTCTACGCATTTACCATTAGATATTACCCTATATACTTTTGGCATCTCATCTAAAAGACCGTCATGGATCAAATGATTTCGGACGTTTTCAATCTCTGTAAGCAGTTGGCATTTTTCAAACAGAGTTCCAGTACGGTTATTGAATGATACTCTTTTTCGATCGCCATACTGAGAGTTTTTTGATGCCAAACGAGGATATGAATCAAACTGTAATCTCAAGTTCTCAATTTCTATTGCGAGTTTTGTAATATAATCTAGAATACTATACATTCTGATATAAACAGATCCAAATAGACTATATAGTTTTGTCACTACCGGAGAGGTCACGTACCTTAGACCATCGTCTTCTCTAATCTTCGGATAAAAAAGGTCTTCAAGATTTAAAGTGCGATAAAACTCACCCTGAAGCTGCATTACCTCCTTAATGCATTCCTGCAGACTGCTAACTATTTTTCTACAATCGCAAAGGTATAAATATTTGTTAAGTGGGAAATCTGATGGGATTTTCTCTAAAAGCTGATTAAATAGATACCTTGAAATTTTAGCTTCTGAATTCATACCAGCTGATGACAAGAACTCAGGTGATTTTTTTTGAACTTCATAAAAGCTATCCAAACTACCGAAAACGAGCTGAATTAACCCATCATGAAGCCTAACGCAAACAGTATCTATTTCATTAAGACGGTTACCTTGATTAGGATACCAACAGCCTTGTGGATCATGCACAAAATACAGCTCCCCATATTGATTTGGAGCGTCTGTGGGAATTCCAATTAATGACAAATACAGGTTTTTTGTTTTCGACATAATTTCGTGAGATGGCTAGCTACTTGTACTAGTGCATTGATGATTGGCCAATAGACAAATAAGTGTCTTATTATTAATTTATTCGATATACCTTAAAGTATTAACAATTCTAAGACCTTTAACTTAACAATCATTGACCTAAGCGATAATTCCTAAGCAATTCAAGAGTCTTGTTTTCAAACATCTTCAACTATAGGATATCTAGTCCCACAAGGCAAAATTTTTTGGGAAAAACTGACTTCATCGAACCTCCGTGAAGATTTGTGTCTATTAGTTAATCTATATGTGGGACTTTTGTGGGACCAAAAAAAGCACAAAAATACTCATTAAACACAATATTATGTGATTTTCAGCAGTCTCATAATCGATTGGTCGGGGGTTCAAGTCCCTCTGGGCCCACAAAGAAAAACCCGCTTATTTAGCATAATAAGCGGGTTTTTTATGTTTTGTAAGTAGAACGTCGTTTTTGTTACAGAAATGGCTTTTTTAATTTTCGATTGCCCCACCTTCCGTAAGCTCCCAAAAGCCCTAAAAAGCCCGATTTACAAATTCTGATTTCACTTTGATTTCACTTTTTTCTAATCAGCGTTCAGCAACCGCATATTAACAACCCGGCTTATGTCGATTCAGGCTTCTTCGCAGTAATATCCCCATTAGGAAGCTGATAGTAAATTTTCCCATCTTTTGAAAACACATTGGCTATCCCCAACCTGCGATTCTCATCGAGTGCTTTACGCACACCTTTATTACCGAGTCTAGTGAGTAGAGCCGATGTCTCTTCGCTATTGATTTGTGATTTACTCATTGGATTCAACCATTTCTTTAAAAGTACCAAATAATTCGTCATTTAGCACGATATCCTGTACATCCCCTTGAAAGCTTTCATTATTAAGTTGTCTCTCAATCCTCCATTTACAACTGCTTGTTTTTCGGGGAAGCTTACACCATCTACGGTAATTTCGTCCGTAACCCGTTCTAAATCGACCGTTTGTTCTCCCGGTAGTGGCAGATCACAATTTGATGTAACTCCGTAACAGTTATAAAAATGCCGTTCGGTACCCACGCTGAGGTCGTAGTATTGGGCGTATAGATTGCTGTTGTGGATGCTTTTGAAGCCAACAATGCCAGTAACAGGGAAGATCGTTTCAGTGAGGTCATGAGGTGCGCTGATTAGTAAAAGGGGGGCGATTATCATTGCGAAGCTGCATGAACCGCGTGTTACACCACAATGACTCGATTTAAATTTACCCGAACAAGTCGGCGTGTGTACCCGTCCTGACCAACATTAATTCATCTTCGTTGTTGATGTAGATAAGCAGCCAATCCGGCTCAATGTGACACTCTCGGGTACCGGCGTAGTTTCCCACTAACTTGTGATCTTTAAACTTTGGCTCAAGAATCTCGTTATTCGCCAGATTTGTAATCACTTGCTTAAAAACTGAAAACGTCTTTCCCCGCTTTTTCATCTTCTTCACGTCCTTCTCAAAGCGGGTTGTTCTGGAAATAGTTTTCATTAAATGCCGAGATCGTCAAATAGTTCTTGTGCAGAATCCACGGATTTTAATTGCTTTCGTTCCTGAGCCTCTGCAATAGTCTTTTGGGTGGTTTCGTTTGGGAGTTTTAAGTCAAAAGGTAACCCTTGCTGAAGCTGAACCTGCTTAAAAAAGATGCGAATTGCTTCGGTTGTACTCAACCCAAGTTGTTCGAAAATCAATTCGGTTTTTTCTTTCAAGTCCGGCTCGAGTCTTGCCCGTACCGTTGTAGTTTTGCTCGACATAATAAATGGAATTAGTTAATCAAAATGTAGCACATGTGCGCTACAAATACAACGGCAAATTCGAATGATTAGTATCAAATCTGATGTGTTTTTAAATGATATGCTCCAAATCGGTTGACTCAACCTGAGTAGTCGGATTGTTTAAAGTCCTGCCATGTTTAAATCACCTGATCAAGGTCAGTTTGCGGGTTTCGATGGGCAGAATCACATTTGAAGTGCCCGATTTTCATTTAGGGGTCATCGGTTAATTTTTCAATGTTGGATTCACCGAAGAATACTTCTTTGGGGGTTAAATAGCCAAGTTTTTTGCGGGG
>Ga0008834_1000306_pt1 | contig 43972 bp, 40 predicted proteins | sample HotLakConsUCCL28_FD_62213 | JGI IMG/M metagenome (GOLD analysis project Ga0008834, IMG submission 62213) | Hypersaline microbial mat communities from Hot Lake, Washington, USA - Hot Lake Consortium UCC-L28 | ecosystem: Environmental > Aquatic > Non-marine Saline and Alkaline > Hypersaline >... | reverse complement strand
TTTTGACGTTCGAGCCTCGAAGGCACCGAGCATCGCAGGGCCGGGTGGAAACAAGGGAGCGTGTGTCTGAACGGAGCGTTAGCGGAGTGAGTTGAGCGACCGCCGCCCGGACCGAGAAGCACAGAGCCTGCCCCGGACTGGATCCGGGGGGACCCGCCGCAGGCGGGTGCCTTCGCCAGCGACAGATTTTTTGGTTTCTTTTGCATCGACTGGCAAAAGAAACTCGCCCAGAAAGCCCGAAGGGCGTGGGCGAAACCCGATGCCCGGTTCATCCTCAGGTGGCTGAGTTTCGTACATAATCAGGTAAGTATCAATAATCGGCTTCTGTGCCTCCGAAATCAGATTGTCAAGCCTCCGGCACCAACCACATAGTCACAGCCGCCACAGAAGAAAGTTTTCTTCAGGTTCTCCTCCGTGCCCTCTGTGCCTCTGTGGTGAATCAGACCTTCCGACGCGCGCAGATCACTGGAGCGCTTCGAAGTCCGCGTAGATCCTCGCGCGTTCGCGCCTGAGCAGATCGACGAGCTCGCGCCGGTTCCAGAACAGCGTGCGCAGCAGGATCCGATCGCGGAAGACCAGAAGATTGCGGCGATAGCGCAGCGCGACGAAGCCGGTCGGCGGCAGCGCCGCGACATAGGCCAGGCTCTGCGGCCCGGTCAGCGGACTCCACTGCCACAGGCCGTAACCGATCAGGCCGTAGGTCAATCCGAAACTCAGGGTGCCGACACCGAAAAGGGTGAAGGCGCGGACCGCATCGTCGCGACTGAGCCGACCCAGGGCCCGGGTGAGCAGATAGGGAAGGCCGTTATGGATCAGACCGAACGCGGCCAACGGCGCCACGACGACCGCGTAGACGGTCATGCGCAATCGAATGAGGCGCTGGCGAACCGGCTCGTTGAAGGCTTCGGTGAGCGCGTTCCTGAGCTCGGTCTGGCGCAGGTGGTCCTTGTAGGATTCCAGCCGATTGCGGAGCGCGACCACCCGCCGCGGATGGTGCGACCAGGCGGTGACCAGCACGTCGCGGATGTGCTGCCTGCTGATCATTCGCCGTTCGAACGCGCGCGAACTCTCCGGCGTCGCCCGTCGATACCAGGCCACGACCCGCCACAGCCAGCGTCGGATCGCGCCCGGCTCGCGGGTCCCGCTCGTCTCCGGTTCGGTCGCTTCGAAGCGCCGGTCCAGCTGGTCTCCGAATACCGCGACCAACTCATCGACCAGGTGCCCGAGACGGACATTTTCGATGGTCAGGACCTGACGCTCGAGGGCCGCCTTGAGATCAGCGGTCAAGTCCGCGGCTGCGCCCTCCGGGTCAGCAAGGTAGCGCGCCCGGTAGTCGGCGACGCGCAGCGGCGTGCCGCAGCGCAGCAGTACAGCGGACATCAGGAATCCACGGTTCTCGAAATTGATGCCGACCGGCACGATCACGAGCTCGCCACCCTCCGATTCGCCCTGAAGGGCGCCCAAAGCCAGCCGGGCCGCGCCCTGACGCAGTTCCCCGATCCGCCCGGGCGGCGAGTTGCGGCCTTCCGGGAAGATGCCGACGCAACCGCCCCGCGCGAGCAGTTGGAACACGCGCCCGAAGACAGCGACGTTGCGCTCGGCCGAGTCGCTGGTTTCGTGAGCGCGGTAGATCGGAATCGCGCCAAGCGCGCTGAACAGCGCGGCCAGGGGCGGAAACCGGAACAGGCCGCTGCGCGCGAGATAATGAATGGTCCGCGGCATTTCGGTCGCCAGCACGATGGAATCGAGTATCGAGCCGGGATGATTGGCGGCCAGGATGACCGGTCCACGCCGCGGAATCCGCTCGACACCGGTCGTGCGGATCTCGACGAAATACAACTCGTTGATGATGCGCAGAAAACGGATGACCAGCGCGTAGAACCTCATCGCCTCACTCTACCGCAAGACGCACCCGGGACTGCCCGGATCGAGCCCGGGCGCGGACCTCCCGGCATTCGCCGACCACGCGTCCATCCATAGCCATCCATCAATGGAGGATAATGCGGTTTCCAGCCAGGCCCACGAGCTCGGTCCATGAGCAACGACAGCAACGACGATCACCCGCGACGACAATCATGAGCAACGACTATAGGGCGTCCGACATCGAAGTCCTTCAGGGACTGGAACCGGTCAAGCGCCGGCCGGGCATGTACACCGACACGGCGCGACCCAACCATCTGGTCGCCGAGGTCGTGGACAACGCCGTCGACGAGGCGCTGGCCGGCTATGCAAAGAGCATCGACGTCGTCCTGCACGAAGACGGTTCGGTCGAAGTCAGCGACGACGGTCGCGGCATGCCCGTCGATCCGCACCCCGAACACAAGCTTCCCGGCGTCGAACTGATCCTGACGCGCCTGCACGCCGGCGGCAAGTTCTCGGGCAAGAACTACCGCTTCTCGGGCGGGCTTCACGGGGTCGGCGTGTCGGTCGTCAACGCGCTGTCGAGCCAGTTGGTCTGCCGGATCAAGCGCAACGGCCACGAGCACGAAATCCGCTTCAGCAACGGCGAAACCGCTTCGGCCCTGACGGTCGTCGGCGACGTCGGACAGCGCAATACCGGTACCCGGGTGCACTTCTGGCCCGACCCCGGTTATTTCGATTCGGTCAATATCTCCCGGCCGCGCCTCAAGCACCTGCTCAAGGCCAAGGCGATCCTGTGTCCGGGTCTCAAGGTCTCGCTGACCGACCGGGTCAACGGCGAGGTCGAAGTCTGGCAGTTCGCCGACGGACTGACCGCCTACCTCACCGAGAGTCTCGAAGGTCTCGAGCGGGTCCCGGCCCAGCCGTTCACCGGCGATTACTCCGGAGCGGACCAGGAAGCCGCCTGGGCCCTGGCCTGGGTCCCGGAAGGCGACCTCGTCCAGGAGAGCTACGTCAACCTGATTCCGACGCCGGCCGGGGGGACGCACACCAACGGCTTGAGGACCGGTCTGATCGAGGCCCTGCGCGAGTTCTGCGACATCCGCAACCTGCTGCCGCGCGGACTGAAACTGTCACCGGACGACGCCTGGGAGCGGCTGAGCTTTCTGCTGTCGATCAAGCTGTCCGATCCGCAGTTCTCCGGGCAGACCAAGGAACGCCTCAGTTCGCGTTCGGCGGCCAGCTTCGTGTCCGGGGTGGTCAAGGATGCCTTCGCGCTGTGGCTGAACAAGCACATTACCGAAGGCGAAGCGATCGCGAAACTGGCCATCGACAATGCCCTCAAGCGACAGAAAGCGCGCAAGACAGTCGCCCGGCGGAAAGTCACTACCGGGCCGGCCCTGCCCGGCAAGCTGGCCGACTGCGCCTCGACCGATCTGGAAGAAACCGAGCTGTTCCTGGTCGAGGGCGATTCGGCCGGCGGCAGCGCCAAACAGGCTCGCAACCGCGAATTCCAGGCGATCATGCCGCTCCGGGGCAAGATCCTCAACACCTGGGAGACCGATCCGGCTCAGGTGCTCAAGAGCCAGGAGGTGCACGATCTGGCCGTCGCCATCGGCGTCGATCCAGGCTCGGAGGACCTGTCCAGGCTGCGCTACGGCAAGGTCATCATCCTGGCCGACGCTGACTCCGACGGCCTCCACATCGCCACGCTCCTGTCGGCGCTGTTCGTGCGCCATTTCCGCGCGCTGGTCGAGGCCGGCCGCATTTTCGTCGCGATGCCGCCGCTGTACCGGATCGATGTCGGCAAGCAGACCTTCTACGCGCTGGATGCGGAGGAACGCCGTGGGATTATGGCCCGGATCGAGGCCGAGAGACTCAAGGGCAAGGTGTCCGAAACCCGCTTCAAGGGCCTGGGCGAGATGAATCCGCTGCAGCTGCGGGAGTCGACGATCGATCCGGATACCCGCCGACTGGTCCAGCTGACCATCGACGACGACGAAGCCACCTTTTCCCTGATGGATATGCTGCTGGCCAAGAAGCGCGCGGCCCATCGCCGATCCTGGCTGGAGGAAAAAGGCAACCTCGCCGAGGTCGAAGTCTGATCACCGGGCCCGACCCAGCGCCGTGAAAGCTTGACGCGTTCCTGCCGGTCCTTCTGGTAGAACCATGACCAGAAAAACGGAGATCATCCATGAAACGACGGCAATTGCTGGCCCTGGCGGGGCTGTCCGTCCCGGCATTGTGGCTGGGGCAGCGACCAGGAGGAACAATGGCGCTGGCCGATGACGGCAACAGTCTCGATTGGACGCCGCTGGAGCTCAGCGAGGAGCGATGGCGCGAGATCCTTGCACCCGAGGCCTTTCGCGTGCTGCGCAAGGAAGGTACGGAACGGGCCGGATCGAGTCCACTGGACGGCGTCTACGAGGCCGGCACCTACGTCTGCGCCGGCTGCAACCTGCCGCTGTTTTCCAGTGAGCACAAATTCGATTCCGGAACCGGCTGGCCAAGCTTCTGGCGGCCGCTCCACGATGCCCACATCGGTACGAAACGCGACTTCAAGCTGATCTGGCCGCGCACCGAATACCACTGCGCACGCTGCGGCGGGCATCAGGGTCACGTTTTCGACGACGGCCCGCGACCCACCGGACAGCGCTGGTGCAATAACGGCGTGGCGCTGCGCTTCATCGCCGAAGGCGAGCCGCTGCCGGCGCTGCGCACGGCTTGAGGCCAGATCAATGAAAGCATCTGACAGAGCGAGAACAATGACCGAATTTCTGAATTTCCAAAATCCCTGGGGCCGCCGATTGCTTCTCGTGGCCTTCGCGCTGACCTTCTCCCTCGGCGGCTCCAGCCTGCCGGCCTCTTCCAACCTGGCCCGAGCGACCTTCGCCGGCGGCTGCTTCTGGTGCATGGAACCGCCTTATGACAAGCTTGACGGCGTCGTCGAGACCATCTCGGGGTTCAGCGGCGGCCACGTCGAGACCCCCCCCTACCGGGCCGTCGTCCAGGGCGGTACGGGTCACCTCGAGGTTGTTCAGGTCGTCTACGACCCGAGCGTGATCAGCTACGAACGCCTGCTCGAGGTCTACTGGCGAAACGTCGATCCATTCCAGACCGATGGCCAGTTCTGCGACCGCGGTGAGCCCTACCGAACCGCGATTTTCGTTCACGACGAGACCCAGGAACGCGCCGCCCGCGCCTCGCGCCAGAGCATCATCGCGCAGGGCCTCGAAGACCGCCCGATCGACACCCGGATCATCGATTTCGAAGCCTTCTACCCGGCCGAGGACTACCACCAGGACTACTACAAGAACAATCCGGTGCGCTACAAATACTACCGCTGGCGCTGCGGCCGCGATCAGCGGCTCGAAGAATTGTGGGGTGACGAAGCCGGCGGATAAGGCATCGCGGCCAGAGGGCCGAGCGGATAGGACATCGCGGCCAGAGGGCCGCTCCCACCAGGACGGCTTGATTCCGGTCAGAGGTCGCTTCCACCAGAACCGTGGGAGCGACCCTCCGGTCGCGAATGCCGAGCATCAAACTCATACGGTAGGAGCGACCCTCTGGTCGCGAACGAACGCCCCGCTGACCCTCAGATCCACCCACGAGCCCGGTAGTACCAGTACCCGACATACTCGTGGAAAGCGCGCGAGCTGGCCGCCAGCGCCGCCGCACTCGGCAACCAGCGCTTCAGACGATAACTGGAGGACGGCCGCACCTCGAAATCCGTGGCCACCGGGATCGGATCGAGGCCGACGGCTCGGAACGCCGCCTCGGCCCGCCGCATGTGCAGCGCCGAAGTTACCAGCAGAAAGGAGCGCACCGGCCGCTCCGACAGCATGAATGCCACGTTCACGGCGTTCTCGCGCGTCGTCAGAGCCTCGGTCTCGAGCCAGAGTGCCCCGGCCGGCACACCGAGATCGCCCATGAACAGCGCGGCGGCCACCGCTTCGGTCAATCCGGGACCGCGACCTGGCGTTCGCCCGCCGCTGACGATGATCCGATCCGCGCGGCCGGCATTGAACAGACGCGCGGCATGCCAGTAGCGATCGGCGGCCGAGCTCACTCCGGGATAGGGCTGATCGGCGTCGTGCTGCATCGCCCCGCCGAGAACCACGATCACATCGGCCCGGGGCACCGCGTCGACCGGCAGCTCACCATAGCGCTGCTCGAGACTGGCGCGGACGAAATCCGAGAAGATCGGCGTCGACCAGGCCCACAACCAGGCAAAACCGACCACCGCCAGCAGCATGGCGAATCGCGGTCGACCAAAGAGCCCGATCACGGCACCCGCGCCCATCAGCGCCAGAGCCGTTCCGAGCGGATAGGCCATCACTTCCAACCAAGCCATCGATCAAGCACTCCAGAGTCTGAAATTCAGCCACTTAGACGCCCGACTTCGAGAAATTGCGTCAACGTTTCGGTTTGACGTGCGTCGGGCGGAACGCTACACTACGCTTGGAGTAGCCCATCGGGCAAGAGTCCTCTTGTGTGCTACGTCGAAATTTCTCAAATCAGGGATTCGAAATCATGTCAACGCCAACCCGATTCTCGCGCCCGATTCTGCGCCTCCTCGCGGCGTCCGTGCTCATGGGTTTTGTCTCGTTCGCAGCGGCCGGTCCGGTCGGGTATCTGCAGATCAACGGCAAGATCAATGTTCAGCCGGCCGGCGTGGACAAGCCGTTGCGCATGACCGAGAACGACTACGCCGTGTTCTCGGACGACCGTATCGACACGATCGAGGGCTCGGCCGTCCTGGTGCTCAACGGCGGCGGTGTGATCGGGCTGTCGGAGGGCAGCAGCGCCCGGGTTCGGCAGGCCGAGTCCGGTGGCGACCTGACCGTGGTTCTCGACAACGGGTCGGCCGTCTACTCCGTGCCTGACAATGCCGGTAGTCTGAAATTCGACGTCGACGGCGTCATTTACGCCGCGGTCGAATCCACGGCGCGACCCGCCGATCCGAGCGCCCGGATGGGCGACGTCGCGGGCACCCTGAGCGTCGACGAAAACCGGGAGGTCAGCGCGCTGGCCCGCGCCGGCGAAATTCGCGTGCTTCGGCCCGGCCTTCAAGGCGCGGCAGTGCAGGGGGCCAGCCCCGCGGCCGTCGCTTATGCCGCCCCGGCGGGTTCCGCTCCGCAGTCGTTGGACGCTCAGTCCTTCGACACGCTCACCAGCGTCTCCCCGGGCGAAGCGGTCCAGGTCCAGACATCAGGGTCCGGCGGCGCCGCAGCGTTCTCCAAGATGAGCGGCGCGAGCCAGCAGTCGACCCTGACGGACATCGAAGTAAACGCGGCGCCAACGGGCACCGCCGGAGCGGAAGCCCCGAACAGCCGCACCGGCGACGTCGCCATGGTGAGCAGCGCCCAGGGCAGCTCATGGGTTGTCATCGATGACGAAGAAGACGACGAACTCCAGTCCATCAGCCCCTGAAAGCTCGCACCAGATCAGAAGAACCGGGCCTCAGCGCCCGGTTTTTGTTGCCCGGCACCGGCCTTTTCCGGCCCGGCGCACATCTATCGAACGAGTCACTCTCCTGATCCCGGATCAGGTCCGGGATGACAAACCCCCGCTGATTCGCCCCAGCTCCGCCACCCCGGCCGCCCAAACCCCTTCTACCACCTCGCCCCAACTCTTTCTGCCATCCCGCCATCACACCTCTGCCATCCCGCCATCCCACCACTGTCATCCCGCCGCCCCACCACTGTCATCCCGCCGCCCCACCACTGTCATCCCGCCGCCCCACCACTGTCATCCCGCCGCCTCACCTTTGTCATCCCGGCCGAAGCGAAGCGGAGAGCCGGGATCCCCAACCCTAAATCGACACCGAGCCCCATCGGCCGCCCCAGCGGTCATCTCCCCACACGACCCTTGTCATCCCGGCCGGAGCAAAGCGGAGAGCCGGGATCTCCGACCCTCAATCGGCACCGAGCCCTATCGACCGTATCAGCGGTCATCTCCCCACACGACCCTTGTCATCCCGGCCGGAGCAAAGCGGAGAGCCGGGATCTCCAACCCTAAATCGGCACCGAGCCCTATCGACCTCGCCACACATCCAGGATCCCGGATCAAATCCCCCATGACCAAGCTCCAGCCCTCCCCTTCACCCCTTCACCCCTTCACCCCTTCACCCCTTCACCCCTTCACCCCTTCACCCCTTCACCCCTTCACCCCTTCACCCCTTCGCCCTCCCAACTACCCCCATGCTAGACTTTCTTTCAGTCCAAAGCGCCGCCAACATGACCGACCCGGCCACCCGCGACGCCACCTACGAAGACCTCCTGGCACTGCCAGAGCACCAGGTCGGTGAAATTCTCAGTGGCAATCTGTACTCCCATCCACGCCCGGCACCCAGACACGCGCGCGCCCATTCCTCGATTACCGGTACCTTGTGGGGGCCTTTTGACCACGGTCGCGGAGGCCCCGGCGGCTGGTGGATCATCGACGAACCGGAATTGCATCTGGGTGCGGACGTGATCGTGCCGGATATCGCCGGCTGGCGGCGTGAGCGAATGCCATCCCTGCCCGACACAGCCTGGTTCGAACAGGCGCCGGACTGGGCCTGCGAAATCCTCTCCCCGTCAACCGCCAACACCGACCGCGCCATCAAGATGCCGATCTACGCGCGCGAAGCAGTCGAGCACCTGTGGCTCGTCGACCCCGATGCCCGCACCCTAGAGAACTACCGCCTGCAAGACCACGGCCGCTGGCTCCTCCTCACCACCCTGAAAGACAACGACCCCGTCACCCAACCCCCCTTCGACGCCATCACCTTCGACCTGAACACCCTCTGGGCCGATTGAGAGCCGAAGACCCGAAAACTGGCGCAAAATGCCACCCCGGTCCCCGCTCCAAGACCTACTTGCGTCTTCTCATAGCTGAACCCTGAAACCGGAAACCGGAACCCGGAAACCGGAAACCGTGATTTTTCCCCTTCACCCCTTCACCCTGCCCCGTAAGCAGGCACAAACCGATATCCCTACAACTTGAAACCAGAACTTACAAACTGTAAGATTCTCGCATGATTCCCCGCAGCGCAGCCACGACAGCCAAAAACCTCGCCGCTGGATTTCCGATCGTCGCATTGACCGGGCCGCGGCAGTCCGGGAAAACCACTTTGGCCAGAGCTTTGTTCAGCGAGCACGAGTACGTCTCACTTGAAGACCCGGAGAATCGCGAATTCGCCACTCAAGATCCGCGCAGCTTCCTGGCGCGCTATTCCAACCGCGTCATCATTGACGAAGCTCAACGCTGTCCAGACCTGTTCTCATACCTGCAGGGCATCGTCGATGAAAATCGGCGAATGGGCGAGTTCATCCTGACCGGGTCGCAGCAGTTCGGCCTGCTTTCCGGAATCAGCCAGTCACTGGCAGGCCGGGTTGGTTTGATCAACTTGTTACCTCTGTCGATTGCCGAAGTCCAGAACGATCATCGGCTGCCCGAGACCCTGGATCACATGCTACTCAATGGTGGCTATCCGCCCATTTTCGATCGAGAACTGGATCCGGCACTATGGTTCCCGAATTATGTCGCCACCTACCTGGAACGCGATGTTCGTCAGATGATCGAGGTCCGCAACCTCGATCAATTCCAGAGGTTCGTCAAGCTCTGTGCCGCACGAACCGGCCAGATACTCAATCTATCCTCGCTGGCCAACGATTGCGGGATTTCCCACGTGACTGCGGGCCACTGGCTCAACGTACTCGAAGCCAGCTACCTGGTGACCCGAATAGCACCCTACTTCCGCAATTTCGGCAAACGTCTCGTCAAGCGCCCCAAACTCTATTTTCTTGACGCGGGCCTGGCCGCCTGGCTGATGGGCATCCGTGACCCCAAAACCCTCAATACCCATGCCCAGCGCGGCGCCCTGTTCGAGACGCTGATCATTTCCGAGTTCATCAAGGCGTGCTTCAACAAGGCCCAGCCCGCCGATCTATACTTCTGGCGCGACAACATGGGGCATGAAATTGACCTCATCCAGGAACAGGCAGGACATCTTCAAGCCATCGAAATCAAGTCCGGCGCCACCTTCGTGCGCGAATGGCTAAAACCCGTCAAAAAATGGCAGGCCATCACCAAAGAATTCACGCTCGCACCCCAAATCATCTACGGCGGTGCCGACTCCTACCAGCGGGAAAACACCAGAATCGTGTCCTGGAAAGACCTCTCGACGCTCCCACCAACCTGAATCCTGCTCCCGCCCCCTAGTGGGCCACGCGGCAAACCAGGTAACACTCAGCCGTCGCACAAGCGTCGTGGGCAAGACGCGCGAGAGCAGGACTGGCGCAGCCAATTCAAGCGAGTGCAACGCAGCCCACGGCGCTTGTGCGGCGGCCCTTCGGGAGCCACTGTGCCGGCGCGACTCGGCGTTGCGTTTCCTGGAAAGGGAACAGCCATTCCCTGCGAAACGCGCCTTGATTCGCACCGGCACAGTGGCTCTGAGTGATAGCTGATTTACCGCGTGGCCCACTAGCCGCACCACCCCTTGACGCTTTACCGAATGCTAGAATCTCAGCCAGTTCAATGAGATGACTACATGACCGACACGGCCACCCGCGATGCCACCTACGAAGATCTCCTGGCGCTGCCAGAGCACCAGGTCGGTGAAATTCTGAGTGGCAGTCTGTACTCCCATCCACGCCCGGCACCCAGACACGCCCGAGCCTATTCCGCGTTGGGCTTCTCGCTGGGAGGACCATTCGACGGTGGCGTCAACGGCCCCGGTGGCTGGTGGATCATCGACGAACCGGAGTTGCATCTGGGCGAGGACGTGATCGTGCCGGATATCGCCGGTTGGCGACGTGAGCGAATGCCATCCCTGCCCGACACAGCCTGGTTCGAACTGGCACCGGACTGGGTCTGCGAAATCCTTTCCCCGTCAACCGCCAACACCGACCGCGCCATCAAGATGCCGATCTACGCGCGCGAAGCAGTCGAGCACCTGTGGCTCGTCGACCCCGATGCCCGCACTCTCGAAAACTACCGCCTGCAAGACGACGGCCGCTGGCTCCTCCTCACCACCCTGAAAGACAACGACCCCGTCACCCAACCCCCCTTCGACGCCATCACCTTCGACCTGAACACCCTCTGGGCAAACTAGAAGCAAGTTTGAGCATTGAGCCGTTGGCGCACGGGGCGCAGCCCGCCGGCCGCGATTACCCGAACTTTGTTCGCGACCGAAGAGTCGCTTCGATCAGACCAGGCCCGAAATCAACTTCCTGTCATCACGGCGGCCTACATTCGTGCCGGGTTTCTAATCAGCACCTGGAGCCACATCTGCGAAAGCGGCGGGCGTCATGACCTTGGCCTGATCATGGGGCTCGTTCAGCAGGCGTTGATCACCGGTAATCAGAATCGCGTTAGGTTCGTGGTCGAGCAAGGCCCATAAGTGATCATCACCTGGATCAGGAGCTTTGGCGACCGACGCCGGCTCACGCCAGAGCGCATTAAGGGTTATTTCGGTCAGCAGCCGATCAATTTCGCTCTCGGTCAAGGCATGGAGCGCTAGAAGCTTCGGGCGCATCAACACGGACCTATATTCCGCAAGCAGCGCCGGTGAAAGCAAAAACAGAAGTCGGCCGTTGAGCATCTCGTTCAAGACGCCAGCCGTTGGGCTCTGCGAATCGCCCGTAATCAGACCCGCCACCAACACATTAGTGTCGACAACCACGAGTCTCATCGAGCCTGACGCGCTTGACGAACCTCGTTTTCCGCGACTTCCACAGCCTCTGCTTCACTGAGCCCTGCGCGCGAACGCGACCGCTCGACAAGCGCCTTTGCATCCTCGGTCGACTTAATGCCGCGCAGCCGAAGACTCTCTTCGATCAGATTGCCAATAGATCGGCCTTGTCGCGCAGATGCTTCCTTGAGTGCGCGGTGAAGCTCATCATTCAAAGTAATCGTCAGTCGGCCCATCGGCAAGCTGTGCATTCAAAAATGTTTTTACAGCATAACACCAAAACACCAGCATCACAGCCACCCAAGCCCCGCGGGCCAAAAAGCCGGAACCCGAAAATCGCAAGTTTCCGCCCCCCCCTCTGAACCCTGACCTCTGCCCCTCCCCACCACTCCCATGCTCAAAGCGATCCCAACATGACCGACCCGGCCACCGCGATGCCACCTATGATGACCTCCTGGCGCTGCCAGAGCATCAGGTCTGTGAAATCCTCAGTGGAAGCCTGTACTCCCAACCACGCCCGGCACCCCGACACCCCCGAGCCTATTCAGCGTTGGGCTTCTCGCTGGGAGGACCATTCGACGGTGGCGTCAACGGCCCGTCACCCAACCCCCCTTCGATGCCATCACCTTCGACCTGAACACCCACTGGGCAGATTGAGAGCCGATGACCCGAAAACTGGCGCAAAATGCCACCCCGGTCCCCGCTCCAAGACTTGCTTGTTTCTCCTGTTACCTGAACCCTGAACCCGGAAACCGGAAACCGGAAACCGGAAACCGTGATTTTCCCCTTCACCCCTTCACCCATTTCCTTTTTTACCTTGCTCCTTGCTCCTTGAACCTAGCCCTAAAAATACCCCCTCAACTCCTCCGGAGGCTCCGGAAGATCCTTGAAAACCCGCCAAAGCATCCGACTATTCGGAAAAACCACCACCCACGCAGTCACAAAAATCAACAAAAAGTAGTTCCGGAGCCCCTGATTAGCAACGTACCACTCCTCGAGCTGGCCCTTGTAAGGCATGATCACCTCGTCGTACAGACGATCGGCGTTCTCCGCATCCCCCATCACCTGCTCTTCCGCCCGAAAAGCCACCGAGCCCACTCCGGATAAACCGGGCCGGACTTTAACGATCTCCCGCTGCGACCTTGCCGGGAACGCATCGAAGCAGCGTTGAGTCTGGGGCCGAGGCCCGATGATGCTCATATCCCCTTTCAGAATGTTGACCAGTTGCGGTAACTCATTGATTTTGGTGGCCCGAAGGAATCTGCCAAAAGGCAGCACCCTAGGGTCATCGGTCACCGTGATCGTCCCGGTCCCCAGATTAGGACTGTCCTTGAGCATGGTCGCAAACTTGAGCAAGCCGAAGGACCGGCCCTCTTTGCCCACCCGCGCCTGGCGAAAGAACACTTCACCTTCGCCGGTGAAACGCAGAATGATCGCGACCGGTACCAGGAATACAGCCAGCAGGACCAGGGCCCCGAGGGAAAAAACGATATCGAACGAGCGCTGCATGGTGTTCCCGGTCAACGTCTAGAGTCAGGCATGACGTCCGCGGCGAGCGCCGGCGAAGCGATGACGCCCACGACAGTGTATTCGTGAAAACTCCATCCACCAATGACTCGAACATGCCCGGCAGCAATCCAGGCATGCGCATCGAAAGAGTCGGGGCCATTTCCTCGACGCACGCCGAAGAAAAGGCAGTAGTCAATGCCGTATAACCCCAGCAGGAGTCGAGAAACGATCGCTTGAGGAAAGCAGTTGGACTCCCAGAGCGTGTAACGCGAAACGAGGCGGACTACTGCACCAACCTGACGCGCCCGTTCCTCAGCCACTTCCGACAGTACCGGAACCCACGGCACAACACCAACCGAGGTGCCCAGAAAAGGTTGCAGACGACGATAGGACACTGTGAAGATCGCAATTTTGGCCAAGCCAAGCAGACACCAGACGGGTATTGCCCAAGCTTGTACAAAGCCTTGGTGGCGGGCGAAACGGGCAAACTTTGTCAGCACAATCCTCATGAGCACCCTCACTCAGATCCCAATTGTCGATCTTACGAGACCCAGGGACCGACTAATCGGCGGGGTGCCCGAATGCCTTGCTCGATATTTTGATTTGAAAGGACCACAGCCGACGGATTATATCGGGTAGTCGATAGGTTGCCAGGCTCAGTTTGCAGGAGCCCGGCCGCGCCGTTGCGACTCGGAATTTCAAAACCGATAAGCGGGCTATTTCCCTGTTGAGCAGACGCGGGGATTGATGTAAAGTCGACGGCTTGAATTTCTGTATGGGCACCGCTGGTTTTGCAAAGTTTCCTGATTTTCTCAGCCCAACTGCTGGGTTTCGTCATTATTGCTGGAATGGTTCCTTATTGGCCCTCCGCAAAGGCTAATTCCGATGAGTATTCGTCGGACCACATGAAGTTTCAGTTGATCGAGGATTGGCCCCCGACCGATCAACGCGGTTTTATAAACTTCGATATCGCCGACATCAAGCAGCGGGAGGGACTTGAACTGCCCCCGATTGCCGGCGATTGGGAGGGCGTCGGCGGAGTGAACGCGGGCTGCAATGATCGCGTACTCGCGATGACCGTCGCAGACTCGGGTTTGATTTATCTCGGGGGTGATTTCACCGCCTGCGGCACCGCCTCGAGCCAGCATATCGTGGCCTACGATCCCGCAACCAATCAATTCCTGAATGTTGGCGATGGAACCAACGGACCCGTCCTGTCACTTGCGACCGATGGTACGGATCTCTTCGTAGGCGGCGATTTTTCAATGGCTGGCGCCATCCCTGCCGGAAACATTGCTCGGTGGGACGGAGCACAATGGGAATCGATCGGAGACGCGGACGGCGCGGTGTTTGCTTTGCTGAACACCGGCACCGAATTGATCGCCGGGGGCGAATTCACCACCATCGACAACACCCTGGTCAACTACGTCGCCCGCTGGAACGGAGCGCAATGGAGCGGCCTTGACGCCGGGATGGACGGCGCAGTCTTCGCATTGGCCCTGCAGGGCCCGAATTTATTTGCTGGAGGCGAATTCGGACTCGCCGGTGGCGCTGCTGCAAATAGAATCGCGCAATGGAACGGCAGCCAATGGTTGGCGCTGGCAGACGGTGTCAATGGGGACGTTCTTGCTCTAGCCGTCCTGAATACGGAATTGATCGTTGGGGGCATCTTTACCGAAGCAGGCTTGAACCCCGCCAGCTATATCGCTCGTTGGAACGACACGGAGTGGAATACCCTTGGGTCGGGGCTTTCGAGAGAACCACTGACTCTTTCGGTGCTCGGCGGGAACCTCTATGCTGGTGGTAATTTCGTGTTCGCAGGCGGTCAGGTCAGCCCGGGCGCCGCGCGTTGGGACGGTGCACAATGGCATGATCTGGATGGCTCTCTGACGGGCGCTGCCGCTTCGAGCACAGTAGTCGGGCAGGACCTGTATATGGGAGGCATCTTCTTCCAGGCTGGAGAGGAACGAGTCAGCCGCATTGCCCGGTGGCGCGACGAAGTCACATGGGACCGAATTGGCCCGGACGATCAGTCTGGCTTCAACGGGCGAATACTCGCGGCAACCTATTTCAATGGTGAGCTACACGTTGGCGGGACGTTCGGTCAGGTCGGGGCCGTTGAAGCAAATTTCATCGCCCGATGGGACGGACAAAAGTGGCAACCTTTGGGGACCGGCACTACGACGCGAGTCACCTCATTGGTTGTCGGCAACGGCAGTTTGTACGTCGGCGGCGGTTTCACGTTCGCCGGAGGAATCCCCAGCAATCGCATAGCGCGCTGGGATGGAAGCGAATGGCACTCTGTCGGCAACGGCGTCAATGGGAGGATAGAGGCGCTGGCCTTTGAAGACGGCATTCTCTTTGCCGGCGGTCAATTCAGTGAAGCGGACGGCCAGCCCGCCAGCCGCATTGCAGCCTGGGATGGTGTCCAGTGGACGGCGCTTGGGGCTGGATTTGACGGTGATGTTCTTGCCCTCGCCGCCACTGCGGACTTTCTCTATGCTGGAGGACAGTTTACGCAAGCTGGCGGTCATCCGGCGGCAAAAATCGCACGCTGGAATGGTATGAATTGGAACCCACTTGGCAGTGGCTTGAGCGATGACGTAATGACACTTGAAGCACATGACGGATCGCTATATGCGGGCGGCTTGTTCCTCGAGGCGGGCGGTTCGGATAGTCCCTTTATAAGCCGCTGGGACGGAGTGGAATGGCAGGCCTTAGGTAAGGGAGTCGACGGGCCGGTCCAAGCCTTGGCCTCGAGTAGCAGGGGGCTGTATGTCGGCGGAGCCTTCTCTAACGCAGGCAGTACTTCTGCCCCAAACGTCGCCCGCTGGACTGGTAGTGGCTGGCGCGCATTGGGAGATCAGCTCCCGCAGGGGGTCAATGGGCCGATTTCGGCGCTGGCTTCGACCGAAGATCGACTTTCAGCTGGCGGCTCCTTCAGCCTGGCTGCCAACCTGCTTTCTAGTCAGTTTGCGGAATTCGATATTCTCACTTATGAGGTCAGTCCTAGCGCAACTGGAACGGGGATTATCACTCCAGATACTCTGATCGTCGTCGAGAGCGGTGAGGAATTGGAATTCACACTCATACCGGATTCTGGCTCTAGCCTTATAGAAGTCACAGGCTCCTGCAGTGGCACACTGGATGAGCTTGTGTTTACCACCGATCCTGTGCTAGCCGACTGCAGTGTCGAAGCTCTGTTTATGGTTGTTGACCGCATTTTCAGTGATCGGTACGAGTTAGCCCCCTGATTGAAGCCAGCGTGTTCGGAGGACAGGAGTGAAAACATTCTGGCTGGCTTCTTACCCGAAGTCTGGAAATACTTGGTTTAGGGTCTTCATTTCCAACCTACTACACCCTGAGCAATCGCCCGTTGATCCGAATCACTTACCGATGAGCCATCTCATCGCATCAGCTCGGTCGCCGTTTCAGGAAATCGTCGGAGTGCCACCATCACTGTTGGTGGCCGACGAGTATGACAATCTCAGGCCCGCAGTCGATCGCATTATCGGACGAGACTGGTCCAGCAAGCCTCCCTGCTTGAGAAAGGCCCACGACGCCTATACTTACCTGCCGGGCGGACGGCCCCTGATGGGTGAGGGTCCGGATTTTGCGGCCATCTACATTCTCCGCAATCCCTGGGATGTTGCGGTTTCGGCAGCCAATCACTGGGGTATATCTACAGAGGAGGCCGTTGAGAAAATGTGTCGTAGCGATTTTATGCTGGACTATAGCAATGACAGAATCACCACTCAGCTTCGACAACGTCTGCTATCCTGGTCTGAGCACGCGGCGAGCTGGCTGAACGCGCCTTTGGAACTGTGTTTGCTGCGATATGAAGAAATGCACTCCAATCCGCTAGAGACCTTTCAACGTGCAGTTCGATTTCTCGGACTTGAGCCTAGTGAATCCGAAATCGAGAACGCGATTCATGCAAGCAGCTTCGCACGCTTGAAGCGTCTCGAAGACAAACAGGGCTTCCGTGAAGCACCGGCAGGACGCCGGTTTTTCCGGAGCGGCAAAGTTGGCACAGGCCGTGATCATCTATCCGCAGCTGATAGGAGGCGGCTCGATGATCAGCACCAGAGGGTAAGTCGACTCTTGCGTGAACGCCTTCAGGTCGCCGGATGAGTTATCGATACCGCTATTGCGGTCTGGTCCTGGACTTCGAACAACCGATCGATGCACTGGATTTTTGTGAAAGGAATGAAGCGCCCGAGATTTTCATTCGATTTACACGTTTGAAACCACCAGCCGACAACAGCCTTACTACGGGCCCGAATTGGGCAGTCGGAAAGGACGAAGCCTGGTGGTGGCTTCAGGATAAAGTCTGTTTTCGTGTTCGATCTGACAGAATCGATGTAGACACAGTCGATACCGAGAATTCTCTGGTGCACGCGCTGCTTCTCGAAGCGCCAATGGTCATGGCGATGATCTTCAGAGGCCATTTTTGCCTGAATGCGGCTGCAGTCTATGCAAGCGGCAGGACCATCATCTTCAGTGGCGCGTCGGGCAGCGGCCGTTCATCTGCGTCAGCCAGGTTAGCGCTCAACGGTGGCGAGATTATCGCCGACAGTCTGGCGCGCATCGAAAACGGAGAGGCAGGCTCCCAGATTATCCCCCAAGGAAGCGGAACATTGCTGTGGCCTGAAAGCATTGCTCGTCTTGGCATCCCCAACGTCCTTTGCCGACCCGAGAGAAAGGAAAGCACGATCAGAAGGGTGAAGCTCGCCTCTACCATGTTTCCTCAAGCCGTTGATCAAATCTACTGGCGCAACCCCCACCCACTTAATCATGCGATCAGCCCGGCCTTTGAAGAAAGTGACTTGACCCCTTTCCGGCGTCGTTTTCGGAGGCTAGCATTGATGACGGCCGGACGGCTGTGGATCGAGCCAGCCGGCCAATCCGTCAAACACTTTCAGTGGTGTCTCGCGGTCGCCAAACACTGCAGTTTGAAGCCAGCGCCGCAGCATTTTTTTGATTGAAGGCCCTCCGTCTGAGCAAAAAAAAAGCCAGGCCGAAGCCTGGCTGTCGATATTTCTTCCGCCTTTATCACGACACTCCGGGCAATTTGCCGGATGGCTGGGCATCCGTACCACTTGGAGCACTGTGGAAAACGTCAGGATCACCTTGACCTCCAGCAGCCGTCTTCCGAGTGCTCAGAACTTCAAGTTTTGGTGTTGCCCATGTAGTCTTGCGCATGACTATAATCTCCGTTGGAATTACAAATACCGAATTCCAGCCCCTTTCTGGTACTGAAATGTCGACTCAAATGCTAGCCTTTTGGTCTCGTCGTGTCAAGCCCATCGTGATCATTTCCGAGGTTTCCCGAATCAACTTGCTACCGAAAACCCAACGAAGCGAATCCTTAGTATAAAAAGCTATTGTTTTCAATGCATTAGCCATCAGGGGTCTCCGTCCTGCGCGATGGCTCCAACAAGCTCGACGCTGATCCACTACCCGAAATATGCACTGAACTGGGCCACAACGGAGGGATCGCCGTCAGAGCAGACAACGTGCCAACGATTAGACGGCCAATAGAAAAGCTCTCCGGGACCGACCCGGAAACGCTCCGCGGCCTCCAGGTGGCGCCCCAGACGCGACTCATCGGGCACGAAGAGATCCTCTTCTGGCCACGGATAGTCGGGAGGCCAGGTCAGATAGGTTCGTTCACCGCGCAGACACCAGGAAAACACACTGGCTTCATCCTGATGCACGCCAAACGGGGTCATTCGGTAAGTACCCAGAAAGCAGTCCAGGTCCCAACGCTTTACCGATTGGCTGTTCCTGGCCATTGTCAGCCGCTCGATCGGCTCTGCCAGGCGCTGACGGAATTCAGGGGCCCATTCATCGAGTCGATGCAGGTTGATTCCGAAGCAGCGGCCCGTCATTCTTGAAAAAAACCCGTTCAGGTCTCCATCCGAACGCTGCGGGCCGAGCAGATCAAGATCGACGAGAATGAAGTCTTGTGACGACCGTGGCATTGCCTCGCGTGAGACCCAGAATCGGTCCGACTTCAAGCGCCTGGAGCCGCGAGACTTGATAAACACCTCGAACAGCTCTGACATATCGCAGAAGTCGGCCCATTCAGGTCCAACCAGTTTAGCGGGCACCTTTTCCCAATGCCGGTCGACAAACCGGTCCCAGGTTTCATCGCTCCATAGTCGATTGTTGAAATCGTCGTTAATCATGGATATCGTCATCTCCCCGAGGAATACCCAACCGCGAAAATCGGAGTGGACCCAGCAAATGGGGTTACCCTACCCGAATCAGAGAAGGAGGACACCGGAGTTGCCAACGCAGCCGATATCTGAGCAAGAAGCCATTCTCATGCCGCTATTGTCGGAACTCCGCCAGCGGCCAGATGCGGGCTCCAAACTGCTGGACCTCGCAACCGCGCTTGCTAACCAGGGCCGAAGTCAACTTGCCTCCTTCGTTGAGCTGCAGGCACTTGCACTCGATGACCCCGAAACCAGTCATCGTTGGCGAATGCTGCAGGCGCGGAGAGCCCCGGCCAATCAATTCCTTCTGCTCAACAACGCAGAGCGCACTTCTGCGTTCCAACGAGCTTTTTCCGACCTGGTTTCTCCGGGAGACCTGGTTCTTGAAATCGGGACCGGATCGGGCATCCTCGCCATGCTCGCGGCGAAGGCCGGCGCTGCCCAAGTCATCACATGTGAGCGCCAGCCCTTAATGGCCAGAGTCGCCCAAGCGATTGCTGAAGACAACCAGCTGGCCCGCATAGTCACCGTTGTTTCGAAGTCTCTTGACGAGTTGCAAATTGGAACGGATCTCCCGGATCGCGCCGATGTCCTGGTAAGTGACATGTTTACAGGTGCGTTGCTTGAGGCAGGGGGCCTGCACCTACTTCGTGAAGCGAAGCAGAGACTCACAAGCCCTGCATGTCAGGTCATCCCGGCTGCAGCCACCCTGCGAGGCAGGCTAGTGGGCGGAAAGGATATCGAACGGCTCTGTAGAACCCAAATCGTGGCGGGCCTTGACATGTCGCGCTTTGATCTGTTTTCACCACCTGTAATCCCAATTCAGCCTGAACGGTTCGAGACGCTTCAATATCAATCGTTTTCACCAGTAATCGACTGCTTCCATTTCAATTTCAATACTCTTGAAGGCTTTCAGCCCAGCGAAAGAACCATTCAGATCAAGTCCCCAGCCGATGGATTAGTAACCGGGTTCATGCAGTGGTTGAAACTGGAGATAAGTCCAGGCAACGTCATGGAGTCCGACGAAACCAGCAAGAGCACCTGGAGTCGATACCTCCATGTTTTCCCAACCCCTATAAGCCTGGCTGCTGGTGAAACTCTAAGACTTCACATCGAGCACGACCTGGCTCGTTTTTCTGTTTGGCCCCAAGCCAAAGGAGGCAAAAAGTGGCTTTGAGGGGAGCGACATCTCGACCTCTAGGCCAACTCAATCTCTTATGAATAGGGGGCTCAGTTCGGCTAGATCCATTAATGGGTTGTATGCCGATTCATGCTCAGCCGGCTCTGCGCGAAGACTCAACCACTCTTGTAGAGCTAGCAACTTATCATCGCGGGGAAGCCTGTTTGCTATGCGAGAGCCCAGCCGATAACCAGCAGCTTGCGACCGAGCGGCAGCTTCTTGCATGAAGGCCTGGGCACCAACGCGAAGCTCCGACAGATCCAGTAGCCACTGGGCGCAGGCGGTTATCGGATCGCGCTCTGGGAAACGCAACGCGACCATTTCTAGAAGCGTCGCGCGGTTCGGCACATTAAGGAGAAGAGCAAGGAAATAACGCAGCTCAGAACATTCAACCGTGCGCCGCAGCTCTTTGATTTGAGTCTGGATCCCAAGTATCTTGAGCATCTCGTCCATCTGCTGCGCAAAAGGCTCACTGTGGTGCTCAATCAAAAACGCCCTAAGACGCTCACGACACTTCTCAGAACCCCAGATTCTTGAATATTGAAGGCATAGGTAAACCAAGCGCGGAGCATCAAGACTGATGAAAGCTTCAAATAGAAGAGCTTCAAAGGCATCAGGCCCTCTTGCCGCCTCCAACTGAAGCAAACGGATCATATGCACAACTTCCTCATCGTGGGCCATACTGAATTTATCGAGGGCAAGACCAGGACGGTAGTATGTAAATTGCGGCATAGACGAGGTCGTCGGGTGAGTACGAACCACCATCGTCAACGATGGCGAATCCAAATGAAACAGCGCATGCACCAGGCCCTCCCCCCCCGAAGAAATCTGCCTGATCGAACCTTGAATCAACAATTCTGAACCTAACCCAACAAGCCTTCCTACCTGAAGAGATTCCGAGACCTTCTCCTGCGGATCAAAGCGATATCTGGTGTGAACGCTTGCCCCTTGGAGCACTCGGAAGGCACCGCAAAATGCATGAGAATGAATTGCCGTCGTGCCCTCTGTCCAAACCAGCAATTGAATCTGAAGGTTACGATTGTGTGCGAGAATGACAGGAACGTCACTGAACCAATGCTTCTTTTGAGGTACATTCGTTGACTTGATGAACCTTAGCCAAAGCTGTGGATCGAAAGCAAGGTCACAATCCAATGCTTGAAGCTCGTCACAGGCCACCTCTTGAATGCACTCCTCAGAAAAATTTCCGCGCCTTATTCTTGGCAGAATGCGGCCCATGAGGTCTGCACCAAGGGAATGCAGTGCTTCTGGTGTGTCTATCATTGCACGGTCCTTCTAATTCTCTAACGCCTTTGGGGCAGACCAACATACCATTGACACGCTAACCGTCATGAGATACAAACCGCTCCCGTTTGCCTGCTTTATCCAATCTGCAGTGACGAATTCATCTTCGCCTCCGGGTTTCCTGGCTCCGTAAACCCTCCCACTAGATCTCTCCCTTACTGTTTCTTACCCGCTACCAACTTGTCAGTCATTGCGCCCATGGAACCAACGGATAAAATTGCCAGCGTGGAGAGAGCCTAACATCGCCAATTGGTATTTCATCGCTTGACGCCTGTTCATTTTAGTCCAATCGCTTTCCTCGAATTCTTTCCAGAGTCTTTCGATCTGCTCGACGTTGAAGTAACGTCGGACATCAGGGTCAGTATGAAATTTTTTGTACATTGATCGGATTGATTCTTTATCCTGCATTGCACGGTGGGCCCAGTCCACGTCTTGCAGGCCTAGCCTTCTATCCATCCTTATGCCTTCAGGGAGGAGGTGTTTGGTGCCCAGACGCGCAAGCCGACGATCTATGCCGTCAATCAGATAGTACTTTTCAGGCAAGGCCATGCAGAATTCGATCATCCTTCGATCTCCGGTTGGATCGCGCTGATCAAAACCATAGACACTTTCTCCGCCGCCCCCTTGGGCGACCTGGCCCGGCGTTTGGATGAAGTACGCGCGGCGCTGCCAAGCGGTCCACTTATGGAAATACAATCGGAGATTCTCCTGCTCCACCATCCGATCCAGCGCACCCGTTTCCTCGGCAAATGCCGGATTGATGACGCTGAACCAGTCCCACTGCCGCGAATCGGACTTCTGAAACCGCTTTCGCATCTTGTAGAGCGCCGTAGGAATCAAAGGCTTGACGATCTCGTCGCGGATCAGCGGCTGGAGCCTGACTTTGCGCTCTTTGTAAGCCCCCAATTCCTTGCTCAATCGAATCCAACGCCCAGACCGAAACAACTCTCGGAACCGTCCGACGCCACTATGGGAAAATGTCACATTCCCATTGCCACCATTCAACAAGAGCCTGACTCCATCTTCCTTGGCTTTATTAAGCATCGGACGATATCCGCTGACGAAGCTCGGCGGCACTATCCAGGGCGTGTAGTTGGCGGCATACCAGTCTTCGATACCGTCCATTATTCCGCCACAGTCTGGCGGCACAAAGTTGATCCTCATATTCGGGTATTGCTTGGCAAGCAGTTTCACTTTTTCTGATTCGTCGTCATAACGCATCACCCCTGACCTGGGTAGCACCGCACCGGGTTGAGGGACGCGCGTATAGGTATACAGCTCCTCTCCACGTTCCGCCAGAATCTGGGCCGCTTGTGCAGCAACTGCCGATGAGTCCAGCCCGCCGCTCAAGCGAATGCCAATCGGGCCGGTCGCGCGCAGAGAGCTCGATACGCAATCCCTGAATAGTTCCGCGAATGCCTCCCAGCAATCCGACTCCTTGGCAAACTTCAGCTTCCTTCCCGGATCAAGTGCCCAGTACTTTTCTGTGCGCATTGTTCCGCCCGGGCGATAGATCGACCAATGAGCGTTCGCAACCGCTTCGATCCCCTTATACAGAAATTGACTGCCTCTTGGCGCACCCAGCAAGATGTCGGCAAGAACCGCCTCATTCATTTCGCGCGGGACGGTCGGCAGGCAGAACAACGCATCGAGAAGGGTCGAGAAATAGATTGCATCGCCGCGGCGATGGACCATTAGTGTGCGCCCGCTCGGAGCGCCTCTAGCCAGGGTCAACTCTCGTTGTTTCGGGTCCCAGCAAGCACTGGCGTGCGGACCAATCCAGCGTATCAGGCCATCAACCCCCCATTTCTCCCAAGCCTTGGCCGCTATGTCGCTGTCGGCCATTTCGCGAGAAGTTTCTTTTTCGATCTCCAGCTGTTCAATCAGCTCCATGCGATTATCCAGCCGTCCGCCGGAAAGGAATAAGCGGCCATCTGGAAGCCTGATGGGCTGGCTTTGGAAGCGGTCTTCGGGCAAGAAATGATAGCCGGCAAACAGCAAGCCCGCAGAGTCGGTGATTCGCTTCTGCTGGATTTGGGCACCCGTCCCAGCGAACACTCGTGCCATGCGCTCGACATCATCGCGCGATACAGGGCGGCCATCAAGATGGACGATGCCAGCGATATGGGTCATGCCGAGGCTCCGTCGCTGCCCAAGCAGAGCGCGAGCCGATTATTCGACAATGGCGGCCAGATCCTCATCGATCAGCGACTGCAGAAATGCAATTGTTTCGCGCTCACAGACCTCACGCTCCACCTCGTAAGCCTCAAGAAGCGCATCGACCACCTCATTGACCGTTCTGGGCGTTTCCAGCAGCTCCCAAATTCTGGCCCCTACGGGATCGAGCCCGTAGTAACTGCCCTTCTCGACAGACATCATGACCACCTCGTCATCGAGCCCTGCCTGCAACGGCTCGCTACTGCGCTGCACGGTGGACTCGGGGTTCAACTCCTTGCTCATTGTTATCTACCTCCTAAAACCGCTTGATAATTCTTGATGTGTACTGCTTGGTCCCCGAAAGGATGAACGCGCAGGCGTCTCATTATTTCATCAAACACTCGGGTCGAGCGACTCCGCCAGGGCCCGGAACAACAGACTCCCGATCTGATCATCGCGACGTACCGTCGCCGAGTTTCGATAGTATCGCCCGACATCCCGGCCCGTACCGATTCCGACCAGATGGACGGGCGCCGTTTCGATCGCCTGAATGACCTTGCCGAGGTGCGCCATCAGGAACTGGGGCGGATTGCACTGGACGCTAGCCTCATCGTAAGGACTTCCATCGGAAATCACGACCAGAATCTTGCGAACCTCCGCCCGTGCCAGCAGTCGTCGGCCGGCCCAGTAGAGGCTTTCACCGTCGATGTTTTCGTAGCCGAAGTCCGGCCTGAGCAGCAGCCCAAGAGAACGCCTCGCAACCCGCCAGGGCTGCCCGGCCGATTTAAGTATGACGTGCCGGAGGGCATTCAGACGGCCGGGATGCTCGGGCGAACCCACTCGGCTCCATTCATCAACGACCGGGTTGTCGGCCCCGTAGCGCGTCGTGTAGCCCAGAACTTCGACCGCAATCCCGCAGACCTCAAGGGTGTGGACGGCCACGTCGATCGCCTGAGCAGCCAGCAGATGCGCCGTCCCGCGCATCGAACCGGACTGGTCAACCAGCAGCGTTACGCAGGCTTCAGGAACCCTTGACTCACGCTCGAACTTGAAGACGCGGTGGTCCGGCCGCTCGCCGACCAGCGCCGCCAGCTTGCGGCTGTCGAGCATACCGTCCTCGAGCTCGAAATCCCAGTGTCGCAGGCGCTGTACGAGCAGACGACGCTGCAAGTCGTGCGCCAGTTTCTGGATGTGGCGTCGATCGAGCGCATTCAGCTGCCGAAGCGTTTCGGCATCCTCTGGCCGGTACCACTTTCGGGCTGGTTCGCACTCATCCCAGGTCGTTCGGAAGATCGTGTAATTCCCGATACGAGAGCGGGAACCCGGCTGATCCTCGCCGCCGAAACCCACTTCCGTTTCGGTTTCTGATTCTGGTTCTGATTCTCCGCGCTCAGCGTCGTGGCTTTCATCCGGCTCCAGGTTCTGCTTCCCGACCTTTGCGCCTTCCGCGAGTTCGACGACCAGCGGCAGAACCATCTGCGCAAACAGCGCTTCATCCTTCAGGCACCGACCGGCAGCAGTCAACACTTCATTCACCCGGTCGGACCCCGGCTGCCGAGCCCGCAACCTACGCGCGAGCAGCCTTCGTATGCTGCCGGCCAGGGCCGACCCTGTCGAGAGTCCACTCGACCCGCCGGCCGCCAATTCCTCCGCTGAGTCCTCGAAGCCCAGACCCCAGGACGACCTCGCCCGTCGGTAGAGCGCCCTGACATCCGTGGGCAGGGGCAATCCATCGACCGAGAGCGCTCTCAGATTGCTCTCGACACCAGGCAGTTCCTGCGCTGCCAGCACCTCGACCCGAGCTCGCTCCAACGCCCGGTACCACGGCAACTGCTCATCACTGAAACGCGACTTGCAAATACCCCGATGCCATTTTCGCCAGGCGGCGCTCGCGTCCGATGCGGGTCGCGTCGTTCCCGGTCCGTCCTCGCAATCCCGAACGTCTTCCTTGTCGTCGCCGCTTGCAGCGTAGGCTCGAACCCAGCTGTGCAGAATCTCCGGGTCGACTGGCGCCTCGTCAGAACTAATAGAGCGCGACACCATCATCCTCAAGCGGCAATTCCTGGTCGAAGCATCGCTGGTAGAACTCGGCCAGGAGCTGACGCTCGACCGGATCGGATCGGTTCAGAAAGGATAATCGGAAAGCATCAGCCGGGCTCTCGCCCAGGATTGTGTTCTCGGCCCAGATGATCAGTGTTCGAAGCGACAGAAACGAAGACAGATCACCCTGCTTGAATGCCGCCCGGCTGAGTCCCGCCAGGCGCACCATGCGACGACCCAATTCGGCATCCATCGCCGGCACCCGGCTACGGAGAATCTCCAGTTCCTGGCTTTCCGGAAGATACCCCAGCTCGACGATCATCTGCCAGCGATCCATCTGAGCCTGGTTCAAGGCCTGGGTGCCGGCGTACAAACCGCTGGAATCGCCCTGGCCGGCCGTGTTGGCCGTCGCGAAGAGGCGAAAATACGGGTGGGGTGTAATCACTCGATTCTGATCGAGCAGGGTCAGCTTGCCGTCGGACTCGAGAACACGCTGGATCACGAACATCACATCCGGTCGGCCGGCATCGAATTCGTCGAAAATAACGGCCACCGGCCGTTCCAGCGCCCAGACCAGGATGCCGGGAACGAATTCAGTGACTTGCTGACCGTCACGGAGCACGATCATGTCGCGACCGACCAGGTCGGCTCGCGTCACGTGGCCATCAAGATTGACGCGGACGCAGCCCCAGTTCAGCCTCGCCGCGATCTGCTCGATATGGGACGATTTTCCGCTCCCGTGCGGGCCGTGGACGTAGACTCGACGGTTGTGCATGAAGCCGGCGAGGATCGGTCGTGCCACCTTTTCGACGAAGCGAAAGCTCTCATCTACTTCCGGAACGTGGTCGTCAGGCTTGTTGAAGCGCTGGACCGGCCAGGGAGCGTCAAAGTCGAACACGGCTTCGCAATCCAGGACTTCGAGCGTTGGATCACTCGATTGATCCGGCGCTTGCCTCATCGCGACACCGCTTCCTCTTTGTCCGTCAACAGGAGATCCACAAGGGGATTCCCCTCGTGGCCGAGCTGCTCAAGCGACCAGGGCCGCCGAAGCCGGTAGACCTGTATCGCCTCGGATAGCTGAAATACGTCCCTGACGTAATCCGCCTTCGTTCGAAACCATCGCGCCATGTAGTGCCGATAGACCGCTTGGCAACAGCATCTGAAACGGTCGATACCGGTAACGGGAATCAATTCGGCGCGTTCGCCCGGTTCAGCCCGCTCGAGCATGATCAGTCCGGTCATTCCGAATTGATGGCCGGGCGTGTCATCAGGAAGGTAAAGCTGGAACTTCGGTGTATTGCTGAGATCCTGAACCAGACGACGCTTTTCAAGCTTGAGAAAATCGACCGCATCGTCCCAGAGTTTCAGCTTTCTCGGACCCGGGAAAAGCCGAATCGAATTGTTCTGGGCGCTGACGACGGACACATCGTCCGAGATCAGGGGCAATCCTGCATCCTGGGACAGCCATCCAGCGACCGTGGACTTTCCAGCTCCCGAAGGCCCGGTGAACGCCCAGACCCCGCTATCGGCCAACACCGCGCTGACGTGCAGAGGAAGAAGGCCGCGCTGATGCAGCAGAGCAGCCAGGGCACTTCCAAGCAGGTAGAGCCGGACGTCGGAAAGAGCCGCTGCGGCGCCGTGATCTGTTTCCGAGGGCCCGCAGGGTTCAACGGTAATCGACCGTCCATCTTCGATCAGATATCGACCGATATTGTCGATCCGGAACAAGCAGCTCGTATCGAGGTAGTCTGCCCAGGAACCAAAGGCCCGAGAATCCGAAAGCGCTTCAGGAACAGGCCCCAAAGAAATGGAGAAGTCGACCGCCTGATCAGCAATCGGGACGAGCTCGGGCAGTTCGAGGTCGGACTTCAGTTTCAGTCCATAAACTTGATAGAAAAAAGCCATATCAGGTAATTCCCCTTTTCAGCCAAGGCTCTCGGACCGAGAACGCAAGTAGTACTTCCCTTGCCGCGAGAACGACGTCCAATAGGTGCCTTGACGATCCATCAATTCTTCGTGGGTTCCACTTTCCGTGATTCGCCCCCGTTCCAGGACGTAGATATAATCGGCCATCCTGATCGTGGAGAGCCGATGGCTGATCACGAGGGCCGATCGCCCCCCGATTCTCTCCCGGAAGTTCTCGAACAATTCGAATTCCGCGTTCGGATCGATCGCGCTGGTCGGCTCATCGAGAATGATGACCTGCGAGCGATTCATGAAAGATCGCGCCAGGGCAATCTTCTGCCATTGTCCCACACTCAACTCCTGCCCGCCCTCGAACATCCGGCCCAGCAACGTATCGTAACCTCTCGGAAGCCGTTCGACAAAGTCTTCAGCGCCAGCTCGACGGGCCGCATCGGCGACTTCGGGCGTGTCCGCAGGAAGCCGGATATCACCGAACCGGATATTTTCCCGGACGCTGGCGGCGTAGCGGCTGAAATCCTGGAAAATCACGCTGTAAAGGCGTCGGTACTCCTCAAGATCGAATTCCCTTGCGTCGCGACCATCGACCAGAACGCGACCGACCGTCGGGTCATACAGACGTACCAGAAGCTTGATCAGCGATGTCTTCCCCGACCCATTGGCACCGACAAGCGCGACGACCTTTCCCGGGGGAATGTGCAGATCGACCTCGCTCAGAACGGTATCCGAGCAGCCCGGATAAGTAAACGACACGTTTTCGATCCGAACCCCGTCACCAAGCTTCTCGGGCACTGGTTCGGGTTCCGAGGGGCTGGCGACGGTCGGCCTGACCTCCAGGAATTCGAACAGAAGCCCGATGTAGAGGTGATCCTCGTAGAACCGGGAAATCTGTCCAACGACTTCCTGGCCCGTGGCCTGTGCGCGCTGGAAAACCAGGAGGAAAAGGACGAGGTCGCCTACGCTGTTCCGGCCCTGTGCCGTCTCAATGGCCAGATAGCCCAGCGCAACGAAAAATACCAGGGTGGCGACCGTCGAAACGATCAATTCGACAGTAGTCCGCTGCTTGCTGATCCTGAGATTCTCGCGACGGATAGTGCTTCGGAGCTCCGAGTACTGGTTGCGCAGGAACCCCCCAAGCAGGTTCATGCGCAATTCCTTGGCGTTGATGTCCGTCGTCATCAGCCAGTCCAGGTATCCGGCACGACGTTCCATAGGTGTGCGGCGGCGCCGCCAGTCGTAGAGTTTCCGGGTGAAGTACACCCGCACGAGCAATGCGGGCAGGATCGCGATCAGCAGAATCGGCAGCAACAGCCAGTTGATCGACGCGAGCAGCACCGTGATCGCGGCCAGCATGATCAGATTCTTGCCCAACATCAGGATGTTGGCGGTCACCTGCGCAGGGCGCTGATTGCCAGCCTGCTTGGCACGCTGCAGGGTGTCGAAGTAGGCCGGACTTTCGTAGAAAGCCAGATCGGCCGTGACCGCCCGGCTATGAATCATTCGATCGACGTAATCGGCAACCCACATCCCCTGCGCTTCCCGGGCCAGACCGGATGCCGCTCGAGTGACCAGGTAGGCCAGAGTCGCCCCGCCGAACCACGCCACCTGGAACAGCACCCCACGCAAGTCCACCGCCTGGACATCGGTTCCAAGCATCGTGGTGATCGCGTCGACCAGGCTCTTGATGAGATAGAGGGTCAGGAGACCGAAGAAAATTTCCAGCACCAGCAGCACCAGAGCCACCACTGTCCATCCGGGCGCACTGGCCCAGAGAATCGGGAAGACCCGCCGAACCGTCTGCATTGGCTCAAGCAATTTCCGCTTCAAGGGCCGAGGATTCACCGCGCGCCCCCTTTACATCGCTCATCGCCGTCTGAGTAGGTTCCCTTTCGCAGCTTCCTCATCCCCCAGAGAAATGGCCGAAGCAGGTAGTAGAGCCAGTGCCAGCGACGCGGGAGGGGAAGATGTTCGAAGTCCTCCCGGTCGGGTCGGAATCGATGCAGGTTGCGTTGTATCCAGTGGTGCCGACGACGTCGCGATGGATCGACACCGATACTGGTGGCCGGGAAGGCCGCGCGCAACGCCAACTCCTGCTCGAAGTCGCCTTCAAGATTCGTCAGACAGTGGCGGAACAGTTCGTGCGCGAACGGATCGGTGAACTCGGCTGTCCAGGGTTCGGACTCCGCCGTGGCCCTCTGAATGGCCAGGGCGGCCTCGACCGTGCGCTCAAGCCCTCTTTCTCGCGCCCTGGCACGTGCGGCCGCAAGGTCAAAGCCTGGACGCGACACGATGGCGTTGAGGTCTGAAATCCAATGCAGGCGAGCCCAATGGTGGCGGGTGTGGTGCTTGCACAGGTAACAGAGGAAATCGTCGTCACGTATCACCGGGACAGTCAAATCACCGATCGTAGCGGTTTCTGCCTGCGCGATGACCTCATCGGTCGGCAAACGATCCCATTCTCCGTCCAGCGAACTCGGCATCTCGACCAGCACCCCCTCCGGTGCAACCCAGTCCATCATCCCCACGAATCGCTGCAGGAAAGCCAACGCGTCGTCGCTCGCCCATTGCGGCGACGGATAGCTTTCGAACCCAGCCTCACGCAGACGCTGGCCCACGACCACCATATGACGCCGCGGGATCAACAAGTCGATGTCTCGAAATTGGCGGGCGCCCGGCTCGTTGTAGTATCGATAGGCAAGACTGGGCCCCTTGAAGAACACGTGCGGGACGCCCATTGGATCCAGCACATCGCGAACCAGCCGGTGGTGGACCGCGACCATCCCCAGATTCCGGAAGGTTACGCGCCGAGCTCTAATTTTGAGCTGGCTCATCACCTCTGCGGGAGCGGTCCCGGCCGGTAGGCGCGAAAAATGGCGGTAGACCAGCGCCACGATCAGCCGAAACTCGGCCTGTGAGACGAAACCGGACCAGTCCTCGATACTGCAACACAGATCGCGCAGATGCCGGGCCTGATCTTCGGTCAACGACTCTCTGGCACACATCAGCAGGACGCGCGATACCGTACCGATGACCGGAAGCGGACGCTGGGCCGCTCTCGCAAGCTGCTCCTCGGTTATCGTCTCCGGCAGCGGAACCGGGTGCGTTGACAGTCCGTTTTCGCTGATCGGGGTGCCGGGGTTCGGGCCATGCGGCGTCATCTTCTTGTATGCCAGGGCAAAAGGAGCCGCTTCATGCGGGCAAGGAGGGGCCGCAGGCGCCAGCTCCAGAATAACTGCATCCGAAACGGCCATCTCACGGCATCGGCCAACAGTTCCATGACGACCCACAGCTGGGTTGCCGACAATTCAAGCTGAGCCGGCTCGGGCCCGGGGCGCTCGACGGGTTCCGGAAGCGTGAAGCGCTCGTCTTCCGGTAGTGACCTGTTCCAGTACCGCCACTCGTCAAAGTGGCTCGACACCGCATGCGCCGCCACCCGTCGCGCATGATCCTGCATCGACTGCCCCTCGCGCTTCATGGACGGCTCGACGGCAACAAGTCGCTCATACAGATACGGAACCAGCCCGGGATGCAGGGCCTGGAGCCGTCGCAGAAGAACGAGTTCCGAGAGACTCAAGGACGGATTGACCACCAGGCCGTTCGAGGCCTCCGGCACCGCTACATCCAGCCAGTCCTCGAAGAACAGTTTCGCGAGAGACCCTCTCTCTTTGCCATAGGCCCGCACCACCAGTGGGACATTGCTGGATTCGACCTGACGCCGAAGACCCTCCAAACGCTCCGGAAGGTCATAGCCATCTTCCACCCACAGATCAATCGGCCCGCATGTGCCGGCCTTTGCTCGGTGCTTGTACAGGGAAATCAACTGCCCGGCGGGATCGCGGAGAACCAGGAGCAGCTCGAGTTCGTGGCCACCCAGTCGCTCAAGACAGGCCGACAGGTGGGTCAGTCCGTCTTCGCGAGCCAGGGCAGAGAGAAGCCACTCGCTCGACAGCAGCACGCGGTTGCACTGCCGCTCGCGCGCCGCGCTGGCCGCCGCACCCAACCAGCGCTCGGCTTCGGTCCATTGGCCGTCGCCCAGAAACCTTGCCAGATGCAGCGCGTTGCCGGCCGAAATGCGCCCTTCCTGCATGCAGCCTTCATCATAGGGTGTCCCAGGCGGAAAGTGGATTCCCTGCGCTGCAAGCTCTGCCCTCGAGCGAGCGCAGAGAGTCTGCAGAAACGAGCTGCCGGCTTTCGGGCTACCGATGTGGAGAAGAAATTTCACTTGACTCGGATCAAAGGGGCATCACATGCGAGCATCGAGGTACTTGCCGGTTTCCTTGTGGCGAAACTCGGGGAGCGTGCGATTGAAAAGCGCCACGATCTCGGGTTTGTCCCAGCGGCCCTGAGAACGCAGACGTGCCATCTCGGACAGGAAGAACTCCATCACTTCGATGTCGTAGTCGGCCGGATTACGGATCACGCCGATGGTCTCGAAACGGTCGAGGTCGAGATCCTGCCCGGGAATGAAGAATTCCTCGAAATCCTTCTCGCCGGTCGTGTCGCTCGTGAAGAAATAGACCGGCCACTTCTGCTGCAAGATCAACTCGGAGGCTCGGCCGCGGGCTTCTTCCTCACTGTCGCACTCGTAGGGCTCGTAACCCAGACCCTCGAGATAGCGTACCGCGATGTCGGAGAACCGCGTCAGATGCAGCGCATCGGAGAGCTTCGGGAAGAAGATGTCCCGATTGCCACCGAGTAGACAGGAGCTCAGACACAGCTCACCGGATTCCTGCGGCGTCACGAAATAGCGCCTCACGTCGTTGGGCGCGGAAATCGGCTGGCGCTTGGCGAAGCGCTGATTGAAGCCGTGCAGCAGCGACCCGTCGGAAAACGCGACGTTGGCGAATCGAGCCGTCGAAATCGGAATCGACTCGCTCTCGCGCATCAGGAACATCTCCATGATGCGTTTGCTCGCGCCCATCATGTTGACCGGATTGGCCGCCTTGTCGGTGGACACGCAGAAGTACTTCTGCGCGCCGGCCTCGCGACTCTGTTCAATTGTAGAAATCGTATTGAGAATGTTGACCTCGATCATCCGCATCAGCGTGAACGGGTCCTTTTCCGACCGGACGTGCTTGAGGGCCGACAGATTGAGAACGTAGTCATAATGCTTTTCTGCGGACAACAAAGCCGCGAACTCTCGACTGCCGCAATCGATTGCGAAAGTCCTGAAATCACCGTCGATGTAGCCCAGCGTCGAGCGCAGGTCGCGAACCAGCTCGACCATGTTGTTTTCCGAGATATCCACCACATGCAGCGTGCGGGGATTTCGCTTGAAGATCTCGCGCGCAACGGCCTGCCCGATCGATCCGGCCCCTCCGATGACCAGAAAGCGTGAGGAGGCCACTTGCTCGGACAATTCCGGTTCGTGAGCAGCGATGTCGGGCGTGAACAGGGGCTCCGACCGGCCGATCAGACTGAGCATGCTCATGTCTGGACACTCCGATGCTGTTGTCTCCAGTCGTTGAAAATTGCGAGAAATTCGCAGTCAATCAGAGGCCGGCATAGTGCCCTTTGCAGGCCAGCAACCGCAAAATTCCCATTGGCCTCGAGCATCATTGGTCCAGTTGGGCAAATTGCTATATCCCAGCCAATAAATGGAAAACTCGGCATGTAGTCATGCGCCTTCTTCACCATACTGAGACACTCCTCCCAATGGGGCAAACGAACGCCCTCTACCTGCTTGCCGGTATAAGGGTTGCGACTATACGTAGCCTGGCTCACGCCATAACTGAAGACTTTCCCCATAATCCCTGAACAGCGATCAACACCGGCATTCAGGCCGCGCTGCGACACCAGCTGTCCAGCTGCCGGGAAAAACACAAAGACTCCCAGAATCGAAAATCTCCGAGTGCTGCGACCCGAAACGATTCGGACACTCACAACTCCAGTCCCGAAAATATCGGCCAATAGAGGGGCATTCTGCAATCGTTGCTGCGCCAACCACCCACCTTCAGCGGATTTGCTCTGGATGTGCGCAATGAGCGTTTCCTCATCAACAACAGGAGCAGAACTATCCGGCGGCGGAACGCACGAAAGGATAGACCATCCTTCGTTGGTTGATTTGACCAGCGCGAAAGCATCCTGCCCGCGGTCCCCGATTCTCGGCTTCAGGAAGAGCTCATTATTTTCACTCAGTAGTTGGCGAACTTTATCGGCGTTGCTTTCGCCCGAATCAAGGGCTTCAGTCTTGGGGTACGGGATTCCGGCAGATGCCATGATTCGACCGAAAAGCGCTTTGTCGTTGATCTCGATCAATCGCTTGTCGGCACGGAACACGCGCGACAGCAGCCCGGCGTGCCCGTCCTGTAGCCAACTGATTGGCCGATGGCGAGACTGACTCGTGGCGATTCCCATCTGGTAGTACATGGTCGGACTGATACCGTGGAACCAGGCGAGCCCGATCTGCTGAAAGAACTGGACCGACAGCAAACGGACGTCTGTTATCTGGCGGCCAACGCTTCGCGTAAGTCGCCAGGCCGAAAGGGTTGATCGCCAGGGCCAGAATACAAGCACCACCGCCAGATCGAACAGACGCGCGAACGTATTGCCGGTCGTCAGATACTCCTTGAGAATCGCTCGCTGAATCCTGGTTGGCCCGTCGGCGACCAGCATCCGCCAGCTCAATGGGGCCGGGAGGCGGCAAGGACCTGTCGCTGCGTGGCGCAGGCGGCTACACAGATAACGCCAAAGACCAGGCATGAGCCGCAGTGATCAAGAATTCGATTGGAGGCCTGATTCGTTCAACTCGAAGTCCAGAACCCGGATAAATCCGTTTCGGCACTTGACCAGAAAAGTCCCGTCGTGGAAGCTTGCCACAATTGAACCGTTTTCGGCGTCCTGACAGTAAGGAAAGGTCTCTACCATCTCTGCCTTGAAAATCCTGAATTTCTTCTCACCGATCCACGCCTCGGCTGCCGGATATGGCTTTGAAATCGCTCTGATCTTGTTGAAGATGAATTCCTTGTTTCGCCCCCAGTCAATTTGCGAATCCCTGTTTGTTCTCAGTCGCCTGAAATTCCCTTCGTTGATATGCTGCGGTCTGCGTGGAGCCTTTCCGGCTCTGATGAGCGGGAAATAGGCGCGCATCAGACTGAAGCAAGCCTCATCGACTTTATCGAGAACGTCATTCACATAGTCGTTTTCTTCAATCGAGATGCGCTCCTGAGCAATTATGTCACCGCCATCCGGGATATCCGTGTAGTAGAACATCGAAACCGCGGTTTCGGTATAGCCTTCCTCTATCTGCCAGGCCAGGACTGATCTGCCTCTATCCATCGGCAACTTCGACGGATGAAATCCGATGACGCCGTTGCGAGCGCAATCCAGTAGTTCCTCATTCAGCAATTCCGACCACCCGGCCACGAAAATCAGGTCGGGGGAATACCGGCTGATCGCTTCGAGCGCACCATTCGCAGTCCCACTCTTGATGACCTTGTCCTCGCTTGGGAAGTCCACGTGCCGGGGTTTCTCGCTTCCATCTGGATAGGTGACAACGAGACCGACTTCGACGTGTCGATTTGTATTCAGATAGTCGTAGATGACCTTCCCGTCGGTCATTCCACCGATAAACACAATTCGGGTTCTTTCCATGGTCAGACAATCGTCTCCTTGAGGAGCATGAAGGACTCCGCATAGGCAGTATTGATCTGACTGCCACGGTAACGATTGTAGGCCCTCATGGTATCGACGCTCCTTGTTTGCGGGAATTCCAGTAGTTCTTCCGAAAACAGCTGAAGGATCTCGAGTTTCCGCTCCATGAAATCAGTTATATCGACGAAGACATTGGGTATGAATGCATTTTCGGGCAACGGTGGAGCAAAATCCGTTTCCGATATAACCTCCATCATAAGGACTTTCCTGAGGAACGGGTATCTGAAACTCTTGATGCAAGTCTGGCAGGCATCGAATGTCCTGCGATGATCAGAGTGAGGATCACTGCGATTCGGCAAGTAAACGATACCTGGCTGGAAATCCCGCAATGCGTTGCTTAGCGGAGGGATTATCTGACTCAATGAGACGTCATCCAGGACGATCTCCGGGAACCCCAACGAGAGACTCGAAAAACCGAATTGGCTTTCGATCTGAGGAATCAATTCCTGCTGATGTGCATTGCCATCGGTCACGTGCAAGCACAGCACCTCATCACCCTCAGCCAGATGCCTCAATAGAGTACCGCCACAGCCCAATGTCTCATCGTCGGGGTGGACAGAAATCACCATTACTTTGTTAGGCATTGTTTCAGACTCGCGGCATTGAAATGAAACACATATCCGTGATGGAAATGGGCCGTATTTGGCTTATCGATGACTTTGCTTCATACTGCCCGCGATCCGGCGCACGTAGAGCCCGACGAGACCAAACCGGGAGCCTTCCGGATAGAGCTTTCGGACATAGCTCGATGGCGGGAAGAGTCCCGTCATGATCCGCTTGAACTTCCTGCTCAGTCCCGGCTCGCTTCGCAACGCGAACCAGTAGGCAGTCACCCGCTTCCTGTTCGCTTTGACCAGACCGGTTGTCCATTCGTGCTGACCGGCCTGCCGAAGTCGGCTGATTGCCGCTTCGTCGACCGGTGTGCCGAATGCGTCCCGGGCAAGGTTCAGGCTTTCGGCAAGCAGGCCCGCCAGACCCTTCTCGCAAGCAAGCTCGGAGGTTTGCTGCCGCTGTTCCGGCGTCATCGCCCGCCAGAGCAGATCCTTGTCCAGAAGCCACTGCTGCGGCCGCTCGTCGGCATAGTCGTTGAAATAATGCATGCTCGCATTCAGTAGCGCGTGCGGAAAGCCCAGACCGAGCGCCTGTTCACACAGCCCCGGCAGCGGCTGACTGGAAGCCAGCAGTTCGGAAAAACCGAAACGGCCCTGAAGCGCGGGGTGATTGCGCAGATCCCAATGCAGATCAACAGAAAAGAACCGGTCTTCGACCGACCGGGTCCACTGCGACTGGCGCATCGGCATCGCGCTCTGGGCACCCTCGGGCGGATAGTAGCCCAGGCAGCGAAGCCGGCCCTCGACCGCTGGAACATGATCGGGATCGGCCAGCAGATCAAGATCGGTTCGGAAACGGCACTCCGGCGTCGGATACACCGTCTGCGCCAGAAGCGCGCCCTTGAGCACCAGTATCGACGCCCCCGAGGCCACCAGATCGTTCACGACCCGTCGATCTTCGTCCGTCTGGGCTCGCATGGCAGCCCGCTGGCGCCGGGCCAGGGGCTCGGCAAGCGTGCTCAGTCTTTCCGTGAGATCACCGCGCTGTGCCAGGAAACCCACGACCGGCCAGAGCCGATGACGTGCCAGCCAGGTCAACCGGGCGCCATCGTCCGCCCCGGGGACATTCATTGCGCTGGCTGCGATCTTGTCACCGGGCCCGCGGCAAACCCGGGAATCAGGTCAGCGTAAATCCTGAAAAAGTCCTGAATCACGATGCGCGCATCGAACCTGGCCAGAGCCTTGTCGCGCGCCGCCTTCCCCAAACGGCGCCGGAGAGCCGGATCATCCTGCAGACGGGCGATCGCCGCTGCAAGCGCCTTTGAATTCCTGGGGGGCACGAGCAAGCCATCTTCTCCATCCGTGACGACTTCCCGGCAGCCCGGCACATTGGTGGTCACGAGGGGCAAGGCGGCCGCGGCACCTTCCACCAGCACCTTGGGCAGGCCTTCTCCATAGGATGGCAGGACGACGACATCCACGCTACGGTAGAGCGACGGCATGTCCTCGACAAAACCGAGCCAGTGGATCAGGCCATCGCTGGACCACTGCTCGACCTCCGCCTGCGGGACCGACGTAGGGTTACTGTCATCGGGCTCACCGGCCAGGAGGCAGTCGACCGACCGACCCTCGGACTTGAGACAGCGCGACGCTTCGAGATATTCCGCCAGCCCTTTGTGCCACAAGAGGCGGGCCGGAAGCAGGACTCGAAAGGAGTCACCGCGACCGGAGCCAACGCCACCAGTTACTTCGTCGTCAACAGCGGCAGTGTCCGGAGCGAACCGCTCGCAGTCGACGCCCGAACCCGGCACCATTTCCAGATTCTCCAGGCGGACCAGGCCCTGATCCCGGAACAGCGCCAGATCATCACGATTCTGCACGACGACCCGAACGGATCGTCCGGAGAAAGCCAGTCTGAAAAGCCCCTTTACGACGGCCCGCAGACAGCGATTGAGAACGCTGTCATGCAGGAACAGGTAACCCATCCCGGTAATCGATGCCACCCGCCCCGACACGCCGGCCAGGCGGCCGGACAGAGCCCCGTACACCGCGCCCTTGATAATGAAACCATGGACCAGATCCACGCGCTCGCGCCGAAAGAGCCGATACAACCAGGCGATCAACCGGACTTCCTTCACCGGATTCATGCCGGCCCGCTCCATCGGTGCTGGACACCAGCGATACCCGAGCGCCTCGAACCTTGCTCCGAACGGCCCCGGTGGCGCCACCATCAACACCTCATGCCCCGCCTCATGCAAAGCCGCCGCCAGCGCACCCCGAAAATTGAACAGGTAGGCATCGGAGGGGGCAAAAAGGGCTATTTTCATGGAAAAGCTGGCGAAGGGCTCAGGGTGAAGGGCTCAGGAAACGCTATCGCTCTCATAGCTGCCCTGATCGTCTGAAATTTGGTCAGCGTATTCCCTGCGCTTCTTGATCAACGCAGACAGCATGCGAGAAATTGATTCCGACGCAGAAATCCACGTTTTGACTTGATCTTGCGGAAGATACCCGATTTCCTGCCCGATATAGAGTTGCGACCTTAGCTCACCGCAAGAACCTTTCGCGATTGACAGGAACCTCGCGCAATCGCGATGGGAACCGCGCTCGAAGCCCTCAGCGATATTGCTTGATATTGACAGAGCTGCTCTGGTGATCTGATCGCGAAAACCCCAGTCCTTGAGCGCAGCCGTCGATTTGTAGATTTGAGACGCCAATCTCGCCGACATCTGCCAAACATCTAGATCTTCAAATCTCATGTTTTACCTTTTACCCTTCGCCCTTCGCCCTTCGCCCTTCGCCCTTCGCCCTTCGCCCTTGACCCATGCTCCTTGCCCTGCACCTGCTCCTTGCTCCTTGCTCCTTGCTCCTTGCACCTTGCACCTTGCTCCTTTCTCCTTTCTCCTGCTATCACTCGTCCCTTCCAAACCTCCAGATCCTCGAATCTCATCGCCATAACCTTGAGCCCCAACATTTCGCCAGCTCGTTCGCCCCTTCAGCCCTTCACCCCTTGTCCCCTTCACCCTACCTCTTCCAGACACTCCAACCCCAGCAACCGTGCCGCTTGATTCAGCCGTCTGTCAAAACAGGCAAAAACCACTGATGTTCCGACTCGATCGCGCAGACGGATAGCACTTGCGAGCTGCACTGAGTCATCTGCGGGAAGACTGAATGCGTCAGAGTATTCGCCAGCTGTCTCGACCACTTTTTGATTGACCTCAACGACAAAGAACCGGGCCCAATCCTTGGCGAAACAATGTTTGACTTGCTCTAGCGCCGACTGATCCTGAGGTGCCTCGCGTCCTCGACGGGCTAGAGCCGCATGCAGTTCAGCCCAGGCCAGACGAGATACAGCGACGCATTCCGCTTCAGCGGTTGCAGAATTGACTGCCTCGTAGCCATCCTCGGTCACATAAAGCTTGACAAGTGCCGAGGTTTCGCAAAAGAGGATCATTCCCGTTCTTTCAGCACCAAATCAGAGATCGGCCCTGCTTGCTCGCTCAACCGAACTTGACTTCCGGACGGCTTGCCCCCTTTCCAATCGGCTTCTCCGGCAGCAATCATTGCCGCCAAGCTGTCGCCCGCATCATCCGGAATACCAATGACCCGCGCTATAGGCCGCCGATGCCGGGTAATCTCCAAGATTCGACCAGACCGAACCTCTGAAAGATAGCGCGATAAATGGGCCTTGAACTCTCGAACCGAAGGCATTTGTAGTCACGCCCCGCAAATTTCCACCAGAAAAGAGGCTACACTATACCTCACCCAAGTTTTTCATTTATCCGACCTTCAAGCCCCCTTCCCTTTCTCCCTTTCTCCCTTGTCCCTTCAATCGTTCTCCCGTTCACCCCCCTGGTCTTCGCCCTTCCCTCATCCCCACGGATCGACCACCGGTACTGGCAGATCGGCGAAGTGACGGGTGTTGCGAGTGGCAAGTGCGGCTCCGTGTGCGATCGCGATTCCGGCGATGAAGGTATCTCGGATATCAACTGGCTGGCCCTGGCGCTTGCGTTCCGCGGCCAGGTTGGCGGTGCATCTAGCAGACTGGAAGTCGAATGTCAGAACGCGGCGTTCGAAATCTTCGTTGATCACGCTGTCAAGCCGCTGCGTCAATCGGGTCTTTCGACTGCAATCGGGCAGTACAGCGAGCCCGTAGCGCGACTCGAAGAGAGTGATGCTGGTAATGAAAACCGATTCTGATGCCTGCGTATCCAACCATTCGATCACAGCCGGGTTCGGTCGCCGCTGCATCAGCTCGGACAAGACGTTGGTATCCAGGATGATCAATCGTCCAGCGCCATCGGTTCAATTTCCTGGCCACGGACCTCCGATAGCGGCTGATCCAGTCCGACATCGGAAAACCGTGCGGAAATTTTCGTTCCGAGACCCGTTGACTCTGCAGGCGTCTCATTCACAGCCCGGCGCAGAATCCGGCGCACCTCTTCCTCCATACTCCAACCATGCGCACGAGCACGCCGCTTAAGCGCAGCTTTGACATCGTCATCAAGATTTCGAACAACAAACTGGGCCACAGGCTTCTCCAATTTCCAAGCCCCAAAATGATATCACGATATCATGAAACGCAAGACCCAACTTCGCCCTTCACCCCTGCTCCTTGCTCCTTGCTCCTTGCTCCTTGCTCCTTGCTCCTTGCTCCTTGCTCCTTGCTCCTTGCTCCTTGGACCTCACCGCTCCACTACATCATGTGGACGCGCTGTCAGATCAACGCCAAGCGCGCGGGTGACGGCCAAAAGTGTTTTGAGAGTCGGGTTTCCGCGCTCGCTGAAGGAACGATACAGCTGCTCACGAGAAAGTCCAGTCTGGCGAGCAAGTTCAGTCATTCCCTTGGCACGAGCCACGACGCCTAACGCCTTGGCCACGTAACCTGAATCGCCGGTTTCAAGAGCGTCGGCCAGAAATACAGCAATGGCTTCTTCACTCTCGAGAGCACTAGCTGGATCATATTCATGAAATTGCTCAGTCATAAGCCACCCAAATCAGATGCCAATTGCTTCGCCTCCTCGATATCTCGCGCCTGCGATCTATTGTCACCACCACATAGCAAGACGACAATTTCGTTACCAACCTTTTTGAAGTAGATTCGATAGCCCGGCCCTAAATGGACTCGCAACTCGCTGACACCGCTTCCAACTGACTTCACGTCACCCGGCAGCCCATTAGCAAGCCGGAAAATCCGCGCCGCGATCAACGCCTTGGCACGTTGGTCACGGAGCCTGCGCTCCCACCGTCGAAACGTCTCTGTTTGCCTGATCGTCAGCATAACATGAGTGTAGTTTTCGCACTACACCATGTGCGAAAGTTCACACCCCTTTGCCCCTTAGCCTCTTAGCCCCTTGACCTTGTTTTCCTTGTTCCTTGTTCCTTGTTCCTTGTTCCTTGTTCCTTGTTCCTGTTCCCTCAGGGAACGGATGACGGCAAATTCACCACCCTATCTTCCAACCACTTCGAAACCTCCAGTCCGTCGCGCTGGCAATCCGCATACATCGGCAGCTCGTTCATCAGTCGCCAGATCGGACGGGTCATGATTCCCTGGTCGTTGGTTGCTTGGAGGAAGGCGTCGCGTGCTTTTCGGTTTTCGAGAACAATCGCGTTCAGCCAGTAGTTGGAGCGCGCGTGTTCGGGCTCGTGGACGAATTCCAGGCCGTGTTCGGCGCAGAATTCCGCGTAGCGCCCGGCGATTTCCCGTTTGGTTGCGAGGAAGCCGGGGAGTTGTTCCATTTGCGCACAGCCCAGCGTCGCGTTGAGATTGGGCATGCGGAAGTTGTATCCGAGCTGGTCGTGGACATACTCATAGGGGTGGTCGACCTTGGCCGTGGTCGTCAGGTGCTTGGCCTGTGCGGCCAGCGCCGCGTCATCGGTCACGATCATGCCGCCGCCACCAGTCGTTACGATCTTGTTGCCGTTGAAGCTGAACACCCCGACCCTTCCGAAGGTACCGGTGTGCTGGCCCCTGTAATAGCTCCCGAGTGACTCGGCCGCGTCTTCGACCAGCGGAATTCCCCAGTCGCCGCAGATTTCCGAAATTTCATCGATGCGCGCTGGATGGCCAAAGGTGTGCATGGGCTGGCAGGCGGCGATCCGCCGTCCGCTCTCACGGTTGTAACACTGGCCATCCCGGCGCACGCCAGTCGCTTCGAGAAAACGAGACAGTGCGTCCGGACTCAATCCGAGCGTCGATCGATCCACGTCGACGAAGACCGGTCGCGCGCCAAGATAAGCCATGGCGTTGCAGGTAGCGACAAAGGTCAACGCCTGGGTGATCACCTCGCAATCACGCTCCACGCCGACCAGCCGAAGCGCGACCTGGAGCGCATTCGTGCCGTTGACAACGGCAACACCGTGGGCCGCGCCGGCGAACGCGGCGACACGTTGCTCCATCTCGACCACCTGCGCCCCGACCGACGAGACAAAGTTCGAATCGATACACGCCACCAGATCCTCACGCTCTGTCCCGGCAAAGACCGGCCGGTGCAAAGGCACAAACCCCTCGCCATAAATCGAGCGCACCAGATCAATCAGATCGTCAATCACAAGTCTTCTTCACAAGTAGAAACGTTTCTCCGCAATCCTCGAGCCCTATCCTTGAGCCCTATCCTTGAGCCCTATCCTTGAGCCCTGATCCTTGATCCTTGATCCTTGATCCTTGATCCTTGATCCTTGATCCTTGATCCTTGATCCTTGATCCTTTTGCCCTCAAAGCGCAACCTAAATCCCCACCCAAGCAAGCCCCCATAAAAATCTATCGGAGCAGTTGACAGCCTGACCAAACAACCAATATTCTAGATTTACGCCACAACAAGGTATAAAGGTGGAATATGGCAATCAGCATCAAGGATGAAGAAACCGACCGTCTGGCCCGTGAACTGGCAGCAGAAACCGGGCTGAAAATCACCGATGTCGTCAAGCTGGCGCTGCGCGCCAGGCTTGAGCACGAACGCGCGCAGCGGCGACGGGCGGATCTGCCCCAACGCCTGCTCGACATCGGCCGCCGCTGCGCCGAGCATCTCCCGGAAACGCCGCGCTCCGAAGACCACGCCGATCTGCTTTACGACGAACACGGGCTACCCAAATGATCGTCGATAGCTCGGCCATACTCGCCGTTCTGTTCAACGAGCCCGATGCAGCACGCTACGCCAAGGCCCTGGCCCAGGCTGATTCTGTCCAGATGTCGGCCGCCACCTGGCTCGAAACCGCCATCCGGATCGACCATGGAGGCAATGCCATCGCCAGCAGTGCATTTGATGACCTGGTGCGCGAAGCCAACATCGCTATCAGCCCAGTCACCTCCGAACAAGTCAGCATCGCGCGTCAAGCCTACCGGGCCTACGGCAAGGGCACCGGCCACCCGGCCCAGCTTAACTTCGGCGATTCTTTCAGCTACGCCCTGGCGAAATCCACTGGCGAGGCCCTGCTATTCAAGGGAGAAGACTTCCGACAGACCGATCTTCCGCCGGCTCTCCAGGACTGAAACTGGCGCAAAGCGCCATCCCGGACCCCGATCCGGGACCTGGTGTTAATCCCTCTCCCCTCACCTTGCTCCTTGCTCCTTGCTCCTTGCTCCTTGCTCCTTGCTCCTTGCTCCTTGCTCCTTGCTCCTTGCTCCTTGATCCTTGATCCTTGATCCTTGATCCTTGATCCTTGATCCTTGATCCCTGATCCCTGATCCCTGATCCCTGATCCCTGATCCCTGATCCCTGATCCCTGATCCTTGATCCTTGATCCTTGATCCTTGATCCTTGATCCTTGATCCTTGATCCTTGATCCTTGATCCTTGATCCTGAACCCACACCCTCCCCTCCGCGCCTCCCCCATTCTGGTATCATCGCTACCCACCCAAGCAGGAAATCGAGAGCCATGCCTCCATCTTCACCGACGA
>Ga0008834_1000303_pt1 | contig 44506 bp, 26 predicted proteins | sample HotLakConsUCCL28_FD_62213 | JGI IMG/M metagenome (GOLD analysis project Ga0008834, IMG submission 62213) | Hypersaline microbial mat communities from Hot Lake, Washington, USA - Hot Lake Consortium UCC-L28 | ecosystem: Environmental > Aquatic > Non-marine Saline and Alkaline > Hypersaline >... | reverse complement strand
GGTACGCCGGTCAACACGACCATTACCTTAGAGGAGGCCTTGGATGTAGAAGGGCTGTATGTGTGGATAGGCCACGGCTGGACCCCGGGGGGCGAAAGCACCTGGACGGGGAGCGTAGAACTGATGGGCGTGGCCGATACCCCGGGCTTTATTACGGGCGTGAGTCCGGCCACGGGAACCCTGGCGGCAGGGGAGAGCCAGGTGGTTCAAGCTACCTTTGACGCAACCGGTCTGCTGGGCGGGGTGTATGAAGCCGATCTGGCGATTACCTCCAACGATCCGGTGACCCCGGAATACCTGTTGCCAGCGAGTCTGGACGTGACGGGTGTACCGCAAATCGATGTATCGGCCGAAACCCTGGACTTTGGCACCATCTTTACGGGTACGGCCACGAGTGCGGGACTGACGCTAACGAATTCCGGTACGGATGTGCTGGAAATCAGCAGCATCAGCAGCGATAATGCGGTCTTTACCACCGACGTGGAAGAGGCCGAACTGGGCATAGGGGAGAGCTTGGCGGTAACGGTTACGTTCACTCCGGAGGGTCCACAGAGCTACAGCGGTAGCCTGACGATCAGCTCCAACGCCACCGATGCCCCTGAGGTAACAGTAGCCCTGAGCGGGGAAGCGCTGGATCCACCGGTTATTGCCGTGGACACCGAAAGCTACAGCTGGGAGCTGGGCTCCAATGAAAGCGCCACCGAAACGCTGACGATCACCAACGACGGCGCCAGCGACCTGGTGGTGAGCCTGAGTGATGTGGGCGGCCATCCGGCGGCTAAAGGCGACCTGCAGGTGCGCGGTAAGGATCAGGGTAAAACCGCTGCCTCCACTGCGGCGCCCTACATCCAAGCCAAGCACACAAAAGCTGTACAAGCGGCTAAAAACGCTCAGATCAGCGAGCCGGTAAGCTCCGGGCTGCTGACCGACGATTTGGAGATGATCTTCGAAGATGATTTTGAAAGCTACGAAGACTTCTCCCTGAGCTACGGAGACTGGACATTGGTGGATGTGGATGGAGCCGAAACCTACGGCTTCCAGGGTATCAGCTTCCCCAACAGTGGCAGCGAGATGGCCTCGATAATCTTCAATCCGGCTCAGACCTCTCCGCCATTAGACAGCCCCGACGGAGCGCCGATGCCTGGGATGACCAAATACGCGGCGAGCTTTGCCTCGGTTCCGGGTCCGGGCGTAGAAAACAACGACGACTGGATCATCACCCCTAATGTACAACTTGGGGTGGGGTCTGTGGTGGCCTTCTATGCGAAGACCTACGTGCCGGACTACGGCTTGGAGCGCTTCCGTGTGGGGGTATCGACCACGGGCACGAATCCGGAAGATTTTACCATTCTCACTGCTGACCCGTATGAAACGGCTCCGGCGGATGCGTGGACAGAGTTTGTGGTTGACCTGAGCGACTATGACGGAGAGCAGGTGTATATCGCGATTAATGTGGTCTCTGAGGATGCGTTTATCTTCATGATGGATGATTTTAGGGTGATGGCTGAGAGCCTGGTGAGCTGGTTGAGTTACACCCCTGAAGAGCTGGTGATACCGGCCGGTGAAAGCGCTGAGGTGACGATTACCGCGGATGCGGAAGGCCTTCCGGGCGGGCTCTATGAGCGCACGCTGGTGCTCACGAGCAACGACCCGTCCACGCCACAAGTGTCAATTCCGCTGACCCTGGATGTGACCGAAGTCCAATCGCTGGGCTGGGCGAACCTGCAATGGCCGCCTACGCATGTGATGAATGAGGACGAAACCTTCACCATCTATGGACAGGTGTACGGAGAGGGGATTACCGATGGCGACGAGGCCGATGAGGAAATCCGCTTCTGGGTAGGGTTCCACTCCGAAGACACCCATCCGCAGGAGTGGCCTGCAGAGGTCTGGATAGAAGGGGAGTTCAACGTGCACGCGGGCAATAACGATGAGTATATGGCCACCACGGGAGATCACCTGAGTCCGGGCATCTGGTACTACGCCACGAGCTTCCAGTATAAGAACGAAGCAGTTGTGTATGGTGGGTACCATAGCGATGGGGGCGGCTTCTGGGAAGCCGGTCAGAACGTATCGGGCGAGTTGGAAGTCCAGCCGGCCACGCATATAGGTGACGGAGGGGAAGACCTGCCGGTGAGCTATAGCTTAGACCAGAACTATCCGAACCCGTTCAACCCGACCACGCAAATCCGCTACGGCCTGCCCGAAGCGGGGGATGTAAGTGTACAGGTGTATAACGTGATGGGACAGCGGGTGGCAACGCTGGTAGCGGGACCACAGAACGCAGGCTACCACACGATAAACTTCGACGCCAGCCGTCTGGCCTCGGGTATCTATATCTACCGACTGCAAGCCGGCAGCCATGTGGAACTGCGCAAAATGACCCTGCTCAAATAGACATATCTATCATAAAATGGGCGATACCCAAAACCGGTATCACCCCCATTAACCAAACCAAAGCCCGGTGTGCTCCAAAGAGTGCATCGGGCTTTTTTGTGGTTCTTATTTAGTACCTCAAATATGAGCTAATAGTTATTTATTTTATATTAAATACTATCAGATATATAAGTCGATTATATTTTTAGTTCGTGAATATTCCGGGATACTTTGCTTGTGATAGCAACAATTTTAATGGCTTAGTTTTTCTGTTTGTAACCTTAAACACAATTTATTAGTATGTAACAATTTATGTACTCCATTTTTAGTTAATTCAAATATTGAACTTATGAAAAATATTATACAAACCTGTTTTGCTGTATTGGTACTGTTATCGCTGTTATTTTCAGTCAACATTCAAACTGTTGAAGCACAGCGAATAACTGACCCGGATATCATCATTAAATATCTGAATGAGCAAAATCTACCAGCTGATGAAGTCAATTTTTTACTGGAATTCTATTCAGATTATGGTTTACCCAGCACCAAGATTGTTGGAGGAGAAGATACCGATATAGCCGACGTTCCATGGCAGGTTGCTCTCACCACGGCAAGTGGTTTTCAATTTTGTGGCGGTTCTGTCATTGATGAAGAATGGGTACTAACAGCTGCTCATTGTCTCGGTGGTTCAAATCCTCGAATAAGAGCGGGTGTAACTAACAAAACGAGTACAAACGGACAGGACAGAATTGTTTCAGAAGTTATTGCACATCCAAATTTTGTGAGTGTGGGTCAAGGGTATGATATTGCATTACTCCGATTACAAACCCCATTGGATTTGTCTGATCCAAATGTGGCAATTATTCCAATTTCTACAAACATGCACCGCGATTTAGGGTTCGAAGATTCGGATGTAACAGCAACCATTTCCGGTTGGGGGGCTCTGTCATCAGGTGGAGCAGGTACTAATATTCTGCAATCAGCTCAACTTCCTATCGTATCAAATGAACAGGCTTCGCAAGGATATGGGCCTGGTTCAGTTTCATTTACGATGTTGGCAGCTGGTTTTTGGGGTGTAGGCGGTGTGGATTCTTGTCAGGGTGATAGTGGTGGCCCCTTAGCGGTTCCGGCACCCAATGATATCGGATTTGTAGTTGCCGGAATTACCAGTTGGGGTGTAGGTTGTGCAAATCCATTTCAAATGGGAATTTATGCTCGAGTTTCCGTTTTTGAAGATTGGATTCAGGAAAATAGTGGATTAACATTTCCGGGTCCGGAGGAAGATGATGGGATTGCACCCGCAGCAATTACCGATTTAAGTGTTACGGGTGTCAGCCATGAAGCCGTCCGTCTTAATTGGGAAGCCGTAGGTAGTAGTGGCACCACCGGACGTGCAACAACATACACAATAGTTTATAGTGAAAGCGAAATTACTGAAGATAATTTTGAGGATGCTATTGAGCTTTCAAATGTATTGAAACCTTCAATCTCCGGAACCTCAGAAGAGTTTGTTGTTCTAAGCCTTCAAGCTGATACTGAATACTATTTTGCAATCAAAGCAACTGATTACTTCGAGAATGAATCTGATATAAGCAATGTTCCGGCAGTCCAAACAGAAAGCCTGCCTTCATTACAATTGTCTCAGGTTGCTATTAGTGCTGAGATAGATGTAGAAACATCGGAAACATTTGATATTATTGTGACTAATAATGGTACGGGTCCACTATTGGTTGGCGCTCCCCAATCTAATGCAACAGACGAAAAGCTTCAATCGCCTAACCCCGTTAATGCAAAAGATCCACGCTTTCAACTTACAATATCAGATGATGGAAAAGAGTTTGGGAATCCGGTTGTTAAAGGATTTGGCGGTCCTGATGGATTTGGGTACTCATGGTTTGATAATGCAGAACTGGGAAGCTTAACAAACACCTGGTTTGATATTTCGGATGTTGGACAGGAAGTTGATTTCTCTGATGATGGTAATGGGAATACACTTCTTGATTTGCCATTTGAATTTCCGTTTTATGGTGATATGAAAGATGAAATTCGGATTTCCATAAATGGTTTCGCATCTTTTGAATTTATTGTTGTCAATAATTCCATTTCTAACAGGCCATTACCAACCATAAGCAATCCTTTTGAAATAATTGCTCCATTTTGGACTAATTTGGATGCAAGAGGTGATGGGCAAGTGTATGTTTATTATGATGAAGTTAATGGTGCTTTTATTATTCAGTGGAATGAAATGGCTGCTAATCTGGGTAACAATCCAAGTACCGATAGCTATACATTTCAGGCTGTACTTTCCCACTCAGGCACCATACAGTTTAATTATTTTGAAATGGATGGCGATATTGATCAAGCAACAATCGGTATTCAGGATATTCAGGGTGGAGAAGCCTTGCAAGTGGCACATAATACCCCATTCGCATTTGATAGTAAAAGTGTGCTGATAGCCTCTACATTCGATAGTTGGTTAGATGTTTCACCGGCTGCTGCAACAGTGGAATCTGGCGAACAAGCAACATTCACAGTGTCAGTAGATGGAACAGATTTTGTGAATGGCATCTACGAATCATCATTTAATTTAGTGAGCAACGATCCCTCGGCTGCCAATGTCTTTATTCCGGTTACAATTGAAGCTACCGGTGGTACACCTCAGGCCGTTATAGAAAATACAGAGCTTGATTTTGGTACCGTATTTGTCGGATATCCGGAGGAAATTGAAGTCAGCATTCAAAATCAGGGTCGTGCCGCGCTTGATTTTAGTTCCATAACTTCGTCGAATGAGCAGTTTGAATTCAGTTTTGATGAATCCTTGAGTATTCCGGCACTTTCTGAAGGCATTCTTACCATCGCATTTAATCCCGAGGAGGATACGGAAGAAGCAGGAATTATCACTTTATTGAGCAATGATGAAGATAATTCCGAAATTGAAATCACGGTGTCCGGTGAAGCACTTATCCCACCTGATATTCGATTGAACAAAAATATGATTATGGTTGAAATGCTTCAGGGAGAATTCGTTACGGAGACAATGACGGTGCGGAATGCAGGTGGAAGTGAATTGACGTATGAAATTACCTTTGATGAGACCACCGAATCAGGCGGTTTAAGTAATAGTGAGTTGGTTGTAAATCAATCGGAAGAAATCCAGAATGTGCCCGGATGGTTGTTGTTTAGTGGATTGACAGGAACATTAGCTCCAGCTGAAATTAAAACTTTGTCATTGACTTTTCGTGGAACAGTGCCGATTGGGGAATATTCTGCCACTATGATTTTTAGTAGTAATGACCCCAGAACTCCGGAAAGAACCGTAAGTATATCGTTGTTGGTAAATGAGGATACTTCTATTAATCTTGATTCTGATATTCCGGCGGTATTTACGTTAGATCAAAATTATCCCAATCCATTCAATCCTACCACGCAAATCAGGTATGGTTTACCGGAGGCTGCTGAAGTGAAGGTGGAAATTTATAATATTCAAGGGCAACGTGTAGCAACGTTGGCGAATGGCTTGCAAAATGCCGGTTTCCACACTGTTAATTTTGACGCAGCACGACTGGCATCGGGTATCTACATCTATCGCTTAACAGCCGGAAGTTTTGTAGAGACGCGTAAAATGATGTTGGTGAAATAACCCGACTAATTCGAGATAGACTGTATTGTTCACTACGAAATGCACATCAATAAAAAAGCCTGAATCCGTAACAGATTCAGGCTTTTTCCAATGAAGTTGGTATTGCTATGAAAGGTGATTTTCAGAGCAGTTTCAGTTGGTTATCAGTTTGAAGATTGAAGATACTTCAGAAGCTCGCTATCTGTCGATAGAATAATAGTCGTTTCTTTATCAAAAGATTTTTGAAAAGCTTCCATAGATCTGAGAAATTCATATAATTCACGCGATTGGCGATTACGATTGTATGCAGAAGCATAAACAGCAGTTGCCCTTGCATCCGCGCGTCCACGAATTTCTTCGGCTTCACGACGGGCTTCTGATGATATTTGTGCCAGGTCGCGTTCTTTATTTCCAAGAATCACCCGGGCTTCCCCTTGTCCCTCCGAGCGAAATTGATCCGCTATTCTGTTTCTTTCCGATATCATTCTGTCATATACATTTTTGCGTACTTCATCTACATAATTGATTCGTTTAATGCGGAAATCAAGAATGCGAATTCCAAGATCAGATGCACGTGCATTGGCAAGCTCCAGAATCTTGGCTTCTACTTTATCTCTTCCAACAGTAATCTCTTCCAGAACTTCAAGGTCTTCAAAAACCTCTTCAGTAACTTCCGGGTCTCTGTTGGTAGAGCGGACTAAGTCAAGCAGGTCATTGCTGGCAACAGCATTTCGTGTTTCTCCATCCAGAATATCATCTAACCGCGATTGAGCTCCTCTCTCATCTCTGAGACGCAGGAAGAATTGCAAGGCGTTCGTTATTTCCCAGCGGGCATAGGTATCTACAAAAATGAATTTTTTATCTTTTGTAGGGATTTGATTTGCATCACCATCCCAGGCAAGGTACCGACGATCAAAGAATTGAACGACTTGAATAAAGGGTATTTTGAAATGTAAGCCCGGCTCACTTATTGGCTCACCAACCGGTTTTCCGAATTGAGTGATAATGGCCTGCTTTGTTTCATCTACTACGAAAGTTGCACTGAAAAAAAGTATTCCGGCAACTACTAATATGATAACTAATCCAAACTTTTTCATTGTTGGGTTCCTCCTGTGGCTTGTTGAAGATTCAATAGTGGAAGAACATTATTGCCTTTTTCATCTACAATAATTTTATTCCCAATTTTGGGTAAAACCGTTTCCATGGTTTCCAGATAAATACGTTTACGAGTGACTTCCGGTGCTTTTGAATACTCTTCAAAAAGCGCGCTGAACCGTTCAGCCTCACCCCGGGCGATATTGACACGATTTAATGCATAAGCTTCAGCCAGTTGAATGGTTTCCTGAGCTTCACCTCTTGCGCGTGGAATTACCCGATTGTATTCGGATTCAGCTTGATTGATTAAGGTTTCGCGTTCCTGTTGCGCCTGGTTTACCGCATTGAAAGATGGTTTTACCTGATCCGGTGGATTTACATCCTGAAGAACCACCTGATCGATTCTGATGCCATTTTCATAATCATCGCACATTTTCTGAAGCATTACCTCTACACTGCTGGCTACTTCCTGCCGGCCAACGGTGAGCACTTCATTTACAGTTCTGTCACCGACCGCTTTTCTGACGACAGCTTCTGACATATCGCGAAGTGTCTTTTCAGCATCACGTACCCGAAACAGATATTTATAGGAATCTACAATACGATATTGAACTACCCATTCAACATCCGCCATATTCAAATCACCGGTAAGCATGACGGATTCAGTAACGTAAGGACTTTTAGAATATGTTGAACGTTGACCTGCTGATACTGTTCGAAAGCCAAATTCTTGTTTCAACTGCCGCTGAACCGGAATTTTGTACACTTTGTCAACTCCGAGAGGTGCTGTAAAATTTAGGCCAGGCTGCAATGTTCGGCTATATTTCCCAAAAGTAAGAACTACGCCTTCTTCTTCGGGACCAACCGTATGAATAGATGTGAATGCGATGAGTATGATCAGAATCACACTCACGACTTTCCATATATGTTTTTTGATAAGCTCAACTTCCGGTGGAAGCTCGGGCATACCAGATTTTTTATTTAACATGAGAGAGATTTTTTGTTATTGATTAAAGTTCAGTTTCAGTATGCAATATTATTTGATAAATACGACGTTATAAAAAGAAATGTTTACGTTTTGGCATTAAAAAAAGCCGACTGTACAAGATACAGCCGGCTGATTGAAACCCCAATGATAAATAATTAATTATACGATTACTCTGTTGGGTTTCTTGGGAGCGCCGGATGGGAAACCATCGGGAACTCACCTGTCAGAGTTTTCAGGAACGATACAATGAGATATACTTCATCCTCATTGAATGTACGTCCAAGTTGTGCGTTTCCCATGATTGAAACTGCTTCGTCTAACGTAGCTGCTGAGCCATCGTGGAAATATGGGTATGTTTTTTCAACATTTCTCAGCGGAGCCACCCGAAATACAAATTGATCCTCTTCATAACCGGTTACACTTTTTCTTCCTTCATCTGCTCCACCCAAATGGCTGAATTCACTAAAAGTATTACCACCGAGTAAAGGGCCGTGATGGCAACTTGCACATCCATTCTCCTGGAAAAGCAACATTCCCGCGAGCTCATCTACGGTGAGTATGTCATAATTGCCTTCCAGGTAATGATCGAAGCGAGAGCCCGGGGTAATGAGAGTACGCTCAAATGATGCTATCGCCTTTGCCATGTTGTCAAATGTGAATGGTTGGTCATCTTCAGGAAAAGCAGCTGCAAAGTATGATTCATATCCGGTCTTGCGCAGGCGCTCCATGGCTTCTTCAGGTGTTAAATCCATTTCCACATGAGCTTGTATGGGGCCTTTGGCTTGCTCTTCTAATGTAGGAGCCCTGCCATCCCAAAATTGCGCTTTCAAAAAGGCGGCATTAAAAACAGTTGGTGAGTTTCGTGAACCAACCCGCGCACCTTCACCTATGGCAAGCTCACGATGGTCAACACCGGCAGCACCTACTACATGACAGGTGTTGCAGCTTATAATTCCGGAGCGCGAAAGTTTAGGCTCAAAAAATAATTTATGCCCCAAATCGATTCGTTCCTGAGTGCGAATATTATCGGCCGGATCATCGGCTTCAGCCGGTAATACTTCAAATAGAGGATGCGGTTTTACCGGTGGATTAAAAACTTCACCTTCGGTAGAATCGCTATTACAGCTTGAAAGAGCAATAATGGCCGATAGAACGATGATGATTAATGCAAGACTGGCCGGTTTACTTCCTGTATGGTTACTTAGATAATAATACATAATACTCGCTGTTTTATACATATACTAACATTATTATTATAATATATATATGATTAATTAAAGTCAATAAAAAACAACAGTAATAAATTTGAAAAGCGCTTTTATTCTTTTGCATCGTCAAAAAAATAGCTGAAAAAACTACATATTTATGCAGTTCTCATTTGATTAGATAAGCCGTATTATTACATACAGTCGTTAAATTAAATCCAATTAGCAACAGAAATCGTACTTACTACTACAAACTCACGTTATGTGAGATAAAGAGTTCCAAAACTATTCTCTAAAAATTTACAATTAATATCAGATGAAGATGAAAAAACTATATGAATTAGAAAAAGTGTTCAAAATTGCCTCTTTAATAATCATTTTACTTCTGGTTTACTTTATACAAGCGTAAACGGAATTAGTTATTAGAAAGCTTTGCAAAACTGTTTTATTTTTTGCTCTGGCGTTGTACTCGAACAAAAACCCTGGTTTATCAAAGCCTTCTATTAGTATCAAAAAAACATATACCGTAGAAAACTGTAGGGTTTGGTCTATCTATCCATAAGAACTAAACCATTACTGAATCGGTCACATAGAATAGTTGATTCGTCCGGTGATACGAACCTGCCTGACTTTCTGTGAATTAAGTAGAAGTATCGTACTGTTTATCAGTGGTATATAATTTTACTTTATAATACGTTGTATCTTACATAACTTAATTCAATCGAATGCTTTTTGTAACCGAAAGTAATGTCAGGCTGCACATAGCAAGTATTCTGAAAGGTTTTCAATATCACGGATGTGAAGTAAAATAACCATTCTTAATAACAGACAGAGTTATTTGATTAATAGTAAATAATTCAGCATCGGTTAAACTTAGCCTTCTGAGAGAGTAAAAAAATTATGAACAGGAAGTTGCATGAATATTCTTAAAATACTGTTTTTTCTGCTATTGATTACGGTTGCTGTATCTCAGTCTTTGTATTCCCAAAACACTGATACTGAATTTGATGAGCTTATTGAACTGGCATCTGAGTCCTTCGAAAATGGGGAATATGAAAAAGCCGCAGAATTATTAGAGCGTATAATCGATATACATGTAGAATCAGATAATGTGAATCCCGAGTTTTTGAGAAATGTGTATTATTATGCCGGGCTTTCATTTTATCTCATCGATGAGTTTCCAAAGGCGTATTATCATCTTCAGCACTCACTCAAATATGCACCGGTTACCAATGAAAACAATGAAACGGATGATTACTCCCAACAGGCACTTTTGGTACTTGCCGCTGATGCCATGCTCAAAATTAGTGAACGTGATATTGATACTGAAATCCCACAAAGACCGCAGGGGGCGTTTGAGGAAATCTATTTTTCAATTATAGACGTTGAATATGAATCTGCTGATACCGCAATTATCACTATAGAAGGGGGAAGTTACGACGGGCTTTTGCAAGGTCTGAACGGTGAAATTATAGGTGTATATTCGCAGGAATTTCCGGATAAAGGTACAGAGTTTCTGGGAAGTGCAACGCTTACCGAAGTTGAAACTCATCGATCAATAGCGAGGGTAAAACTGATTAATCCCGATGAGGAGGCGTATCAGGTACAGCCCGGTGATGTTCTAAATGTAACTGCGCGTACGAATAATTATGCATTTGAAACATCTCTTTTTAATATCCTCACCAAGCGAATTCAATTCACCAACAACAGCCAGGAAGTCATAGCACATTACAGGCAGTTTTTGGATTATGGTGACCGGTTGCTTGAGGAACAAGTTATTAAGGCGTTTCAATACATTGTTTTTGAAACAGAACAACATCTTTCGGAGAATGTGATTGAGCAATTTAATACACCTTTGGAAATCGGACGATTTGAAGGATTAACACTTTGGGAAGCATTAGCACAAACATCCGTTCAGGATATACATGCCTTCCTGGATTATGCGGACAGTTTTTCAGGAAACTACACCGGTAGAAGATTATGGCTCAGTGAAATATATGCTGATTGGGTGATGGTGGGTGGTTTACCCGGTAAAAATGATTTGTTAGAAGAACTATTAATTATTGAAGATTCTCAGGAATTAAGGGATGCAGTACTTAATTACAGAAGTGCTATAGAAGGTGGAAACTATTTAATGCTATGGGTTGGCAGGTCACAGGTATTGGCCGATAATGGTGAGTATGAAACAGCCACGAATATTGTAAGAGTGCTTGAAATCGCAACGGATGTGCTGGATTCGAAGGAGGTGAAACCCTGGGTAAGCTTTAGTAAAGCGTACGTTTTGAAAGAAACAGGTAAGACAGGAGAAGCTATCCCTATATATCAACAAGCTTTTGAACTTTTTGAAGAGGGAGGGAACATAGAGGGACAATCATACTGTTTTAATAATTTGGCTGCCATTTACAGTGAATTAAACCAGCATAATAAAGCACTTGAGGCCTACAAAAAAGCGTATGAGTTGAAATTAAAATTGTTTGAGGATGATCAATCTGCGTCAACAAGTATGAGTATTGCGCTTTCACTCAGAGGTATTGGTAGCAGCGCTTTTTATCTTGGTGATACCAATCTGGCGAATGAAATGTTTGAACGTGCATTGCAGCATTATGATGAAGTAAATACGACTGATGCCATCATTGCTAAAGCGGAAACCTATAATTTTATGGGTCGGACATATCAACGGCAGGGGTTTATTGAGCAAGCTATTGAATATCACACCAAAGAACGGGATTTATATTTTCAGATTGGGAATGAAGAACTTGCAGCCGATGCCATTGACTGGATTGCATTTTCTACTACAAATAGTGAAGAGGCCAATCGGTTATACCTGGAAACCTATGAGATAAAAAAGAGAATTGGCGCTATTGACAATGCCGCTTTTTCCCTTTCGAATGCGGCTCAGACGTTTTGGCAAATGGGCGATTTTGATAAAGCGGTAGCATACCATGAAAAAGCCATTGAAATTCGCGAACAGACCGGTAATAAAAGCGGAGTAGCCTATTCCTGGAGCAAATTGGGTGAACTATATCAAAAATCAGGGAGGATTACCGAGTCATTTGATGCCTATGAGAAAGCCAGTTTGTACTATCAGGAACTTGGAGACGCTTTAAAAGGTGCTGAGTTATTAGAAGCTATTGGTGGTTTATATCTTGATATAGAGGATTATGTACAAGCTGAGAATTACTACAGAGAAGCTATGAAAATATATAATGGGTTAGATGCCAAGTATGAATATGGCTTATCTGTATCTAATCTCGCTGATGTATTTTACGAAAAAAAGGAGTATAAAACGGCTGAAGAACTATATCGTGAAAGTATTGAAATACAACGATTAACCGGAGATAAAAATGGACTGTCCTATAATTTAATTTATCTGGGTCATATCAACCGGTATTTCAGAATAAATGTAGAACAGGCTTTTGACTATTACAATCAAGCGTTGGCGCTTTCCGAAGAGACCGAGAATCAAGGGAACAAAATAGAGAGTATGGATGCCTTATCCCGCCTGAAAGCTGATATTGGTGATTATGATGAAGCGATTGAAATCACAAATGAAATCATAAGATATTATGATAGTCAGCAAAACAGACAGGAATCGGCCAATTACAAACTCAGTTTGGCCAATATGTATGGACTTAAAGCCGATTTTGAAAAGGCTGAAGAACTATTTCAACATGCCTATGAAGTGGCAAAAGAATTCAGCAATAATAATCTTCTTGCAAGTTCATTATCCGGGATAGGCGAATTATACCTCGCGCGAGGTCGTTACGATGAATTTATGTCAACCTTGCTCCAAACACGTTCAGCCTATAAAGAGGTTGAAAACAGGTATGGATTGGCCGGCACGTACATTTCCAGCGGAAATTATTACAATCTGATAGGTGAATATGAAAAAGCCATAAAAGACTACCAAACTTCCGATAGCCTTTATACTTCGTTAAAAGCGCCATTTTTCAGGGGTACGCCGCTTAATAACACCGGAAATGTGTACTATATGCAAGGAGATTTTGAAAAAGCACTCACCTATTTTTTAGAAGCTTATGACATTAATAAAGTGTTTGGTGAGCGGAATAATTTCAATCTGATGATTATGAATAATCTCGGAGATGTCAACATAGCTTTAAACAATTATGACGAAGCTACCCAATGGATTGATCGTGTTATAACCATTTCAAAAGAGGCTGAGAATGATAGTCGATTATATGCCGCCTTGCGGTCAAGAGGAAATCTGAAATTGAAATTAGATGAGTACGAATCAGCTTTTGAAGATTTAAACGTTGCTTATACGGAACAACCCAGAACAGAGAATCTGGAATTTGTTATTGAAATAACAAAACTTTCCGGCAGAGCACTGATGAAATTAGGCAGAATGGATGAAGCACGCGCCCGTTTGACTGAAGCGAGAGATTTATCCGAACGAATTGGATCAAGGCGTTATCTCTGGAATATTTATGGTTTTCTGGGTGAATTGGAAACTTCGGAGGGAAATGATGCGGAAGCGGTGCGCTATTACAAAAAATCGGTGGAAGTCATTGAATATACAAGAAGCCGGTTGAGTGGGGGTGAAGTGGCACGACAGCTCTTTCTTGCCGGTGAAGAAAAAATGCAGATTTACGAAGCCATTGTTCGTTTACTTATGGCCGAAGGTAACGTAGAAGAAGCTATGGCCTACGCTATTAAGGGAAACCTGGAAAATGCGAATTCACAAATTGGTATGCAATATGCAGGTACAGAATCAGAAGCCCTGAAAGAAGCGCAGGATATTCAGTTGAAAATTTCTGGTTTGGAACACTCACTCGTCAAGGAAAAATCACGTCCCGAAAACCGAAGAAACAATCAACTCATCCAACAGCTTAGTGAATTAAAGACCATAGCTGAGGAAAACTATCTCATGTATATTCAGGAAATTATGGCGCGTGATAAAAATTTATCTCGTCATCTGGAGACCACTGTCAATCCAAATCAACTTCGGGCAAATCGCCGGAGAATTCCCAATGAAATGGCTGTGGTTCAATATCTTATTTCCGCCAATCATTTGTACATATTTGTGGCAACGAGTGATTCCGTTTTTGCCCGTGAAATTCCGGTTGAAAAACAACTAATTGATGAAAAAGCTATCGCCTTTTATGATCTTGTAAAGTACCGGCCATCGGGAAATGCTCGGACCATAGGTGGTGTAACTCAACCTGATGACGAAACACCTGAAGAGCTATTAGGGAAACTAAATCAACTGAAAAGTGAACTATATCAGCTATTGATAGAGCCGGTATTGGAACAAATGGAAGGGCGCACGCACATAGCTTTCATCCCAAATGGAACATTGAATCTCATACCTTTTCATGCTTTGAGTGGATTTGGAGATGGCCAACTCTCGGTAAATGCAACGTTCAGTACATTCTATAATAATGACTTAAGCGTTTTCGGATTTCAAATGTATGATCTGGATGATATCAAGATGTTTGCAATTGGGAATGCTGATAACACACTTCCGTTTGCTGAAGAAGAAGTGAATATGCTGGCTTCTTTATTTCCCGGATCGGAAATACTTGTCCGTGGGGAAGCTACAAAAAACAGACTTTATGATCTCTCTGATGAATACAATATTCTGCATTTTGCAACGCATGGTGTGCTTGATTTTCAGGTTGCAGAAAATTCCTTTCTTGTAATGGCCGGTGACCCGCAAAATGGTGATAACGGCCATTTAACTATCAGTGACATCTACCGCATTCGGAATGTGGAAAATCTGGGATTGGTAACCCTTTCGGCTTGTGAAACCGCGTTTAGTCTGGAATCGATGATAGGTTGGCCGGTAAACACCGCCATTGCTTTTTTGAATATCGGCGTGCCATCCGTTGTGGCAACACTTTGGCAGGTAGATGATGAAGCCACCAGTTTGTTCATGCAATATTTTTATGAGAATATAAGCTCAATGGATAAGGCAACAGCTCTAAAAGAAGCCCGAATGGAACTGGCCTCCCAGGAAAAGTTCAGCCATCCGTATTATTGGGCAGCGTTTACGCTCATGGGCGATTGGCGGTGAGCTTAAATTGAGTAGATATGCAGATAAATTCATGAAGCAAAAAAGGAGATTGATGGCCATAGCTTCTAATCTTGCCAGAGCCACCGCTTGGAAAATTCACGAGTTGTCCGTACTAAAGCAAACATGATACAATGGGAGATATATCATAATAAAGAAAGCTCAATATCCGTATCTTTTTTAATACCGAAAATTTTTATCCACTAAGTTTGTTGCGTAATCCATGAATTTTTATTCCAGAAAACTTATAAAACCGGAAGACCTAAATCCCAGCAATACGCTATTTGGTGGCAGCCTACTGCGATGGATTGATGAAGAAGCTTCCATTTTTGCGATATGCCAACTGAACACCGGCAAAGTAGTCACCAAATTTATTTCAGAAATCAATTTTATCAGTTCCGCAAGAAAAGGGGATATTATTGAGATGGGGATGGAAGTCATTAAATTTGGCCGTACATCTATCACTTTTAAATGTGTAGTGCGCAATAAGTTTAATAAAAATCTGATTATTACAATCGATAAGATTGTATTTGTGCATGTTGATGAAAACGGGCGACCAAAGCCCCACGGAATCACATCCGTGACAGATCCTGATGAAAATGCAGCTCGAAGCTGAAATTGTAAAAAACATTTACATTGTTTATAATAATAATCGCTCAATCAGCGTTAGCTACCTGATTCACAAGTACAAATCCACATAAATCAAATAATCATGAAAAATATCAAATCTATTCTTTCAATTGCAGTAGCTACTTTTTGCGTAATCGGATATAATCAAACGGTTTTTGCACAAGCCGGTATTCAGGCTGATACATTAATAACACATTCAAGCGAAGCGAGAGGTGGTGAATTGGCTGAGGAAATTAAATCACAAACTCCGGAAAATGATCCTGATGCAGATCATACACATCCATATTTAACATTCGATGAACTCAAATCCAATTCAGTGACCCTTAGAGGGGACAGTCATGGTAGTGAAATTATTTCCGACGAATTCATAAATTCTGCGGATAATGAAGATGCTGGAGAATTTGATAAGGGAGATTCACTTCAATCTTATTCCACTTCACTCCGGGGCAATTCACATGCTGAAGAAATTAAAACTGATGAAATTATCAATAGCTTAAAATCCGAATACAATTTTCATATACCGGCTTCAAAACGGCATGTTTTGGATAAATAACGGAAAGAACATGTATAAGCCCTTCGGGGCTTTTTTTTGGAATAGATATTGCATTGTACTCAGCACCAATTTGATATCTTTTGTTGCACATAGCGTTCCTGTCGGCATATCAACCAAAATGGTCTGATACTATTCAATCGGAATGGATTCATAGCCTTTTGGAAAAAAGATCTGATATAAAAAAAGCCAACTTAATAAACACTCGCAAATGGATGGAAACGGTTTATCCAGATGCGCGAACTCGAATAGACAAAGAATAAAAAACGCCAATAAGCTTGCCTGATAAGGATGATGTTCATGTTGTTGAAACGTCTATTACAAATGCCTTCTGTTACATAACTAAAGCGATATATTGGTTTAACAGGCATACATTTTCGCAAATTTACAACTTAGGTTTACGCAAGGTAAAAACCCTTGATATATTAAATCCAAAGTAGATATCACCTTTAAAAAAATCACTTTGTGTTTCGGTGATAAACCCTCTTTCAAACATGGGTTGGGTATTAGTGAAATGCAGTTGAAACACGTGTCCACCTGTTTCAATATCAAAACCAATCATTATGGCATTATCGAAATTCCGTGCGGTTTCGGGAGTGAAAACGTGATGATATTCTGCGTTTAGCGTAATCCGGTTGGTTAATCTCAGGCGTCCGCCAACACCAAGTGAATAAATGTCATTGGGGTCTTTTGCAAATTCCACCAGGTTTTTATGAATAAGCGTTGGGGTTAACTGCAACGAAAAAGTGTTTGAAAATTTACGCGCTAACAGCACTTGAAACGCATACGATAAACGGGAGCTGAAATAATTTTCCCGGTTTGGATCTCGCCATCTCAATGAATTCATATAAATACCACTCATCAATGACACGCTTAGCGGCATTTCAACCGCTCCTGTCGATTGTCGCAATAATTTATATTTCGCAAAACTATCATAGGTTTTTTGATACGAACTTCTGCCCACCGCGATAGCCAAACGCTCTGTTAGTCCATATTCCAAACCCAGCCGAATTGTCGCCTGATCTAATCCCCATAAATTGTAAGACCCGGAATTCAGCTTACCAAAGCGATGACCAATAATAAAAAGAAGTACGCCTGAATGCGGATTTTCAATGGATTGTCCGCTTACAATTCGGGTTGTTTTAAATGTAGCGTAGGTGTATTCCGTTGTAGGTTCTTCAGTTTCATCCAGTATATCAAATAGATCTTGCGAAAAACTAAGATTTACTGAACCAATAAACAGGATTAAGAATAGTGGGAAAACAAAACAGAGCGTTTTCATACTTACATTTTCTTTAGTGGGATTTCGACGGTCACTTCAACTTCTTCCGCAATATTATCGACTACCGCAGTGGGTATTTTGATGTTATAATCGGCCACTTTAACCTTAAACACACATTTCCCCATTATTTCATCGCCATTTACTAAGAATATACCGGTTTCTGAGATTTTATTGGTCGCATCTTTTATGGTCAATTCCCCTTCAACCCTAACATCATATTCACCCGGACTCGAAAAATCAATTTCATTTATATTCATAATCATACCCTGAAAACTGGCATTGGGATATTTGTGAGACTCTACATAATTCTCGTTAAAATGTTCCTGCATGAGTGCTTTCTCAAACTTAAACGAACGCATCACAACCCGGAAAACAAATTCACCGGTTTCTGAATTAACAATGCTGCTAACCTGACGGTTAACGGCTTCTATATTTTCAAGTGGAGCTTCCGAATAAAACCGAATCATGCCGTTTCGGGTCATATAGTTTTGGGCAAAGACATCGGATATTCCTGTAAAAAACAGGATAATTATAAGGGATGAAAGTATTTTTTTCATAAGATCAGTTATCTTTTGGTTTTTAGGTTAAATGAATTATTGTATGACAGAGCAGTGCTCTAAAATGACATCCGAGCCAGAGTAACCGGTCAAGAATCCTTTTAACGTTATGGATGTATCCATAAGAGCGGTAGCTTGTTCTACATGGTTTTCAAGCAAGGTGCAGCGAATCCCCTCTTTCCCAAATAAGCCATCTTCAAAAGCAAACACTGCGATATGCAAATCAGCACTTTTTTCAACAGAATCGAGTGTTCCGGATAGCTGAATGACTTTTCCGTTATATTGCTCTTCTGCCGTTACCTGATTCGAGGTAAATTCCTGATATAATTCAGCGGCTTCCATAGTAAACGCAGGACTGGCTTTTTCGAAATTGGTGTGAGGTTTGTTATAGATAAAGAAATAAACACCCGCCATTGTTAATAGGCCCACTAAAAGCAGTGCGATTAAAATTTTGAGTCGTTTCATGGTTATGGTATTTAAGTGAATATTTGACTGAATTATTGAGGACCGCCGGCGTCTATCCAGGCATTGAGGGCTTCAAGATCACAAACAGGTAATTTATTTTGTCCCTGTGGCATATTGGAAAATCCCGGTTCATGGTTTACAGCGCCTCTCAATCTTCCATCATTTACCACAATCAATAAATCGGAATAATTGGAAGTTATCACTCCGCCTGATGGAAGAGATGGGTTATGGCACGTGTTACAATTAGCCTGAACCAAACCCGACACAAAGTTTTGATAGGTTACAGGTTCTATATTATCACAAACAACATCACCCTGATACAAATATTCTTCATTGTCATAGTAACACCCTGCAAAAATAAGCGGGCATAAAACACAAAGTAGAAGAGTTGGAGTAGGGCATTTTGGAAATTTTTTAATCATTTTGCATTCCATTATCAATCCATTGTTGAATTTGGTCGATCTGACAAGTGTCAATTTTATTGCCATTTAATGGCATGGGCACAAATCCCGTATCATGCTGAATAGCTCCCATTAACCGGCCGGATTCGGCAACTTGACGCACCGAAGTGTAAGTATCAAGCTGGATTCCACCATTAGGCGAGCTACCACTATGACAGCTGACACATCCATTCTGTGCCAAAATAGCGCTGACATTATTGGAAAAAGTAACATTATCGAGATTGCAGTCACCATCATCGCAATCAAGGTTTTGAGCACCTTGCAAAATCCAAACACGAATTCGTTCGATTTGTTCAGGCAAGAGCGGTTCATTGGGTGGAGGCGGCATGCGGTCATCGGGGTCATCATCAACCAACACTTCGTATAAATCACTTTTATCCGGCCTTCCGGGTCTTACATCAGCTGTTTGTACCACAGACTCATAATCGGTTAAACGCACACCATCCTGTTGAGTACCAGCATCATGACAACCAACCCTACCGCAAGAGGCACCGAGGAATGGTAAAATTTCTTTATTAAAATAGACGGTATCAGGGTGACAAACATTGGTAACATTTGGATCCGGGTCGGGATCAGGATCAGGGTCTGTTGGCGCATTAACAATACTGGGTTCATGCTTGCACGAATGGATGATTAAAATCAAACATAAAAAGATGACTGTAATCATCAGGAATCCACCAATGTTTTTTTCTTTAGTAATCAAAAGATACATTATTTAAGATATGAGTGATTATTAAAGCAAGTCAATGTGACTAACATGATCCAAATTTAATTAAATCAGTATCATTATACTTTTGTTCAAATTGAAGAACTCAAATGTGATAATCTTAAAATTGAATGTACGAATATCTGTCCTTCAATTGTATTACAGATAAAAGAATGGCTAACCCCTAATCAGTGCACATTTTTTCCAGATATTTTTTTGTAAAGCCTTCTATTAGTGAATAATAAGGGTGGGCTTGTTATAAATAAAAATTGTTGGTTGTTGGAACCACTGGGCAAACCACCACGTCTTTCCGGAAAAAATACGGGAACGTGATAGAAGCATTCAAACTCGTAGTGTGGATTTAACCCATTTAAAGTCAATGCCCACTCAGGAATCTAATAGGTGAGAATAAAATTCAGAAGGCTTTGAAACCAGTTGATGCGCTACATTTTTTCGGGAGCTGTCAGACCCAAAATGGTAAGTCCGTTTGCTAATACCGTTACAACTGCATTCAGTAAAGCGATTCGGGCAAGAGCCAAATCAGGAGATTCACCCAGTATTCTGCAATCATGGTAGAAGCGATGGAAAAGTGCAGCAAGATCATTCAAATAAGTAATTAGCCGATGTGGTTCCCTGTGTTGAGCTGAAAGTGAAATGCTTTCAGGAAATTGGAGCATGTATTTTATTAAAGCAATTTCTGCTTCGTGTTGTAACAAGTGCAAATTCGGAGCTTCCATATTTTCGGCATACTCTTCGGTGGCTTTTCTGAGGATACTGTGTATCCGGGCATGAGCATATTGGAGATAAAAAACGGGGTTTTTTTCACCTGATTCTTTAGCTTCAGAAATATCAAATTCCAGATGGGTTCCGGGAGCTCTCATCAAAAAGAAAAAACGAGTCACGTCAGAACCAACTTCATCCATCAATTCATCCAATGTAATAAAATTGGCTTTCCGCGTACTCATTTTAAGTGGTTTGCCATCTTTTAGTAAGGTCACAAACTGATATACTTGAACGTCAATTTTGGATTCGTCATAACCCAATGCCTTTACAGCAGATACGACATCAGGGTAGGTCGCGATGTGATCGGCTCCAAAAATATCAATTACAATATCATAGCCGCGCTTTAATTTATTGACATGATAGGCAATGTCGGGCAAACGATACGTGGGTTCGCCTGTACTTTTTATAAGAACAGTATCTTTTTCTTTACCAAACGAAGTTGTTTTAAACCAGGTAGCTCCGTCTTCATCATAAGCCAAATCTTTTTCCCGTAAAGATTGAACCGTTTCATCAATTGAGCCATCTTCATAAAGGCTATACTCATTAAAAAAACTGTCCATATTAATGTTCATTCGCGAGAGTGTTTTGCGAATGTCTTCAAAAATAGTTTTTTCTGCTGCTTCTTTAAATATGGGATCTTCTGATGAAGCATCTATCAATGAATCCCCATGTTCATTAATGATTCCCTGTGCTATGTCTTTGATGTACTCTCCTTCATAACCGCCTTCGGCCAACTCAACATCCTTTCCGAGTAGTTGCAAATATCGGGTATGTACACTTTGGCCAAGAACACGCATTTGACGGCCGGCATTATTGAAATAATATTCTCTGTCCACAGTGGCACCGGTCCATTCCAGCAAACGGGCAATGGTATCACCGAGTACGGCGTTGCGCCCATGACCTACTGTTAATGGGCCCGTTGGGTTGGCACTCACAAATTCAACCAAAATTCGTTTATTTTGCAAAAGTGAACTTTTGCCATAGGTGGAGCCGGAAGTTAAAATTTCGGATAATTGATCGTACAACCAGTTTTTAGCGAATCTGAAATTAATGAACCCGGGTCCTGCAATTTCAACAGCGGTAATTTTATCAGAATCAAACTTTATAGCGTCAATCAGTTCTTCCGCTATTTTTCGGGGTGGTTTGCGTAGTTTTTTGGATAGAGTCAGGGCGAGATTAGTGGACGCATCTCCATGATCGGGATCCCGGGGTTTTTCTATTTTTATCTCCGTTTCAATGTTCGAATCCGCGATAGCGAGCAGGGCATCAGTGAGGATACGTTCCAGATATTCTTTCATGTACAAGGATTACCAAATTCAAAAAAATGTATATGCAGTATTTTTTTGGAATGAACGCTTCACTCCAAAGCAATGGCATTTATATGAAGTGGCAAAGATACGATTTTTAATGCAGAAAAAATGAAGTCTAAGCGCGATTACTACTTGTTCAATAGGCCATTTTCTGCAAAGCTGTAGAATGATTTTCCATGAATGATGATATGATCAACAATCTTAACAGCGAGTAAGCGTCCGGTTTCGCAAATTCTTTTGGTTAATTGAACATCTGCATTAGAAGGATTTGGGTTACCGGAGGGATGATTATGCACCAAAAGCAAACTGGATGCCCGATTTAAGAGCGCCATTCTGAATATCTCTGAAACATCGACTATGGTGGCATTTGAGCCTCCTGTACTGATTTTATCAAATCCAATGAGTTGTTTCCCCAAATTCAGGTAACCAACTATAAAGACTTCTTTATCGAGATAACGAAGGCGCGGCCCGAAAAACTTATACACCTCCTGGGGACTTTGGAGCACGTGTCCATCTTCATGAATACCTGATTCTAACCTGCGCGCCAACTCGAACGCCGCAACCAACGTAAGCGCTTTAACTTTACCGATTCCCTTAATTCTCGATAACTCCTGCCAGTCTAAACGGGCAAGCCGACCGATATTTCCACATTTTTGAATTAAATCCCGCGCAGTTTCAATGACATTCATTTCTGTGGTGCCGGTACGGATAAAAATGGCGAGGAGTTCAGCATCACTTAAAACCTCAGGACCATAATTGGCCAGCTTTTCGCGTGGTTGCTCATCAAAGAGCACGTTTCGAACTTTTGTTCTTGTCTTATATTGCGTTTCGTTTAATCGTACTTCTTGCATAATGTTTTTTCTGTATCAGAGTCAGGAAAGCCAAAATCCTTACAAAAAAATATCCTGGTGAATAATCCAGGTTAAGTGCTTCGCCCACCGACCTTTGAGCTTCGACCGTTGACCTACTACCCCCAAAAGCATATTCACCTCAAAAGTATTCTTAAAGATCATCGTTTAAACCCATTCTCAAAGCTAACGTATTGCACACGATATACTTATTAACCAATCTGATTACGTCATGAAAAAGTAGTTATGATTATGAATTCTTAATGCTTGTCGTTACCTTATTAGATGTGACATTTTTTAAAAATGTTTTTACTATTAAAAGAGTAGAACTTTAACTAAACATGTTATTGAAAAATGATAAAACTACAATCACAATTATTACGCTTTACGTAAATCGCGTTAAACTATATTACTTGGGGATGAGTAAGTAGAATTCAATGGAAGACAATGGCCAATCTTTACATATTGTAGCAATCGGAGCATCGGCAGGTGGGCTTGAAGCTTTACAACAGGTGTTGTCTCATTTGCCGGAACTTGACAATACGGCTTTTATCATTGCACAACATTTAAGCCCGACTTATAAAAGCCGGCTTGTAGAGTTATTGAGTAAAGCCACCAAGCTGAATGTTACTGAAGCCAGGAATAACAGCGGGTTAGAACCTCATACGGTTTACATCACACCGCCTGATTCTGATATTACAATCCGGAAGAACACAATTATTCTAACTAAGCCATCCGCTGTCGTTGGGCCAAGACCAAGCGTGGATGTGCTATTAAGGTCGCTGGCCGGTGTGTTTGATCAAAAAATTACTGCTATTATATTGTCAGGAACCGGAAAGGACGGCGCTCAGGGCATAACGCTTCTATCAGGTGAGAATACATTCATCATTGTACAGAATCCGAAGACAGCCAAGTATGATGGAATGCCCAATGCGGCTTTAGATACGGGCTTGGTTGACAGTGTACTGGCGCCGGAAGACATTGGCGCAGCTATTAAGCGTTTTTTGGAAGATGATGATTTTCCTGTGAAACGCGTATTCAATAAAGACGAAAAATCCCTTCAATCATTCGAAACCATTCTTCAAATCCTGACTGAGAGAACAGGCACCAATTTTTCAGGCTACAAAAAAGGTACGTTAATGCGCCGGCTGAGCAAGCGCATGCAAAACCTCAATATTCAGGAAATCGAATCCTATGTTCAGCATCTGAAAAAAACTCCCGGTGAAATAGAAGAAATGGTCAATATGATTCTCATCGGGGTAACGCAATTCTTTCGGGATAAAGAAGCATTTAAGGCGCTGGAAGGTAGCATCAAAGAACTTATCACAGAGAAAAAAAGCAAGCATACCATTCGGATTTGGGTGCCCGGTTGCTCCACCGGCGAAGAAGCGTACTCAATAGCTATCTTAACGGATATACTTTCGTCCGGTAATTCTCATTTTAATGTGCAGATATTTGCAACGGATATTGACGAGCGAGCCATACAATTTGCAAGACGAGCAACGTATTCCACTGAAAGCCTTCAGGATGTTCCTCAGGATATTCTGCAACGCTATTTCATTCAAAAAGATGATACGTATGAGCTTACCAAACAAATCAGGAGTAAGGTTTTATTTTCCAGGCACGATATCACACAAAATCCACCCTTTTTGCGCATCGACCTGATATCATGCCGTAATTTGCTTATTTACTTCGACAACGCCTTACAGAAGTATATCATGCCGGTTTTCCATTATTCCCTTAATCCGGATGGGATTTTGTTTCTTGGAAAATCGGAGACTATCGGAACATTTACAGACCTGTTTAAATCGGTTGACCCAAAGAATAGAATCTTTCAGCGCAAATCGGTTGAAAGCATACATGCACTCAGGTTTTCTGCATTCAGCCCTAAAATCATAAAGCGTTTGGAAAAAAAGGAGTTGCCGGCTTCTAAAAGTGTAACCATTACTGACCGGATAAAAGAAACGCTATTCAAATCGTATGAACACCCGTATGTTGTTGTAGATACAGAGTATAATATCCAGGATGTTTTTGGTGATGTCCGCCTTTTTATTAGCTTATCAACAGGATCCATTCAGGTCAACCTCTTGAAAATGGTGAACCCTGAGCTTCAAATAGAGCTGAGAAGTTTACTTGCGCTGGCAAACAGTAGCAAAGAGGGCTGTAGGGGAAGCATCAAGAAGTTTACGCTGTTTGGCAAAGTCTATTATGTGCGCATAACCGTAAAACCGCTGGTTTATGGAGAAACGCATCAAAGCTATTTTATTGTCATTTTTGAAGACCTTGAACTTGACGCGTTTATGGGGAATGATGGACCGGATGTGGATGAGGATCATCATCACAGGCGAACCAATGATTTGGAAAGAGAACTCGAAGCCACTAAAGAGCAACTTCAGACTTATATTGAAGAGTTAGAAACCAGTAATGAAGAGCTCCAATCACTGAATGAAGAATTGCAAAGCACCAACGAAGAATTGCAGACCAGCAATGAGGAACTTGAAACAACGAACGAGGAGCTTCAAAGTACCAATGAAGAAATTCAGATTACATATACCGAGCTAAAGTCAACGTACGAGCAATTATCGGAAAAAGAACAGGCCATTCTAACAGAACAAGCTCACTCTAAAGCGCTGCTGAACAATAACCTGCAAGGGTTTATTTTGATTGATAAGGGATATCAGATTGTTGATTACAATCCACGGGCTGCGGAAATCATGGGTCAGTTGGGTACAAATGATTTCAGAAATCAAACGTTGTTTCTTGATTATCTGCCCCAAACTGAGGTGGGCACTTTTGTCTCTCTCTTTAAAGGTGTGATAAAGGATGATTCAGGTGTGAAGGTAATTGAAAGAGAAATTGAACTTGAACTTGGGGAAGGAAAACGGATATGGTTGTTGGTAAGTATCACTCCTGTCATTGATCTGAAAAATGAGAACAACAGCCTGACGATTGGCTTACTCGATATTACCGAAAGAAAAACAACTCATCAAAAATTACAGCATACCAAAAACCGGCTTGAGAGTTTACTTAATGCCCAGACCCATTATGTATTGCGCACCGACATGCAAGGACGATATACTTATTGGAACGACATATTCGAACAGGAATATGGGTGGCTGCACGAAGATACGGGTATTTTGGGCACAAGTAGTATGGAATCTATTTGTGAACACGACCATGAAAAAGCATTTTTGGCTGTGCAGGAATGTGTGGCAGAACCCGGAACCGTTGTAAAAGTAGAATTGGATAAACCTGCCATTGATGGGGGCATTCGTACCACTTTATGGGAGTTCATGTGCGTAAATGATGAACAAGGTGTGCCTGTTGAAATGCAATGCATGGGTATAGAGATTACGTACCTCAAGCAATTACAGAAAAGCGAACAGCAATTCAAAACGCTTTTTAATGACTCACCGGTTTCTCTGATTATTCATGATAAGGAAACCGGCGATGTGTTGGATGCAAACGAAACAGCTTGGAAATCGTATGGGTTTAACACAATTAAAGACCTTCAGAAAAATGACTTTTGGATAGAGCCACCCTACTCGGAAAAAGAAGCATTGGAATGGATTCGGAAAGCTGCGAACGATGGCAAGCAGCAATTTGAATGGAAAAAGAGAAAAGTAACGGGAGAGGAATTCTGGGAATATGTTACACTGCGACCCATTGTAATTCATGGTGTAGAGCGTATTCTGGCTGTCGCAATTGATATTACCGGGCGCAAACTGGCCGAACTCCAGCTTCAAAAACTCTCCACAGCGGTAACTCAAAGCCCGGCGAGTATCGTCATTACTGATATTGAGGGAACTATTGAATATGTAAACCCGAAATTTGCTGAATTAACCGGCTACTCACAGGAAGAAGCTATTGGTAAAAATCCTCGCATACTGAACTCTGGAACGTTTCCGAAATCATTCTACAAGGAAATGTGGGTTACGATAACAGCTGGAAACGTGTGGAGAGGCGAATTACTTAACAAAAAGAAAAACGGGAAACTCTACTGGGAGGATGCCACCATATCGCCTGTATTTGATACAGAAGGAAATATAGTCAACTATTTGGCTGTGAAAGAGGATATTACCGAAAAGAAGGAAATCGAAAATAAGCTCCTTGAAAGTGAACAGCGATTCCGAACAATTTTTGAAACACTACCGGTTATTTCGGTTCAGGGCTACGACCAAAACCGAAATGTAATTTACTGGAATAAAGCATCCGAAATAGTGTATGGTTATACGAAAGAAGAAGCTATGGGAGAAAAAATTGAAGAGCTCATTATTCCGGATGAAATGAAGACAACGGTAAAACGGGATATCCAAAGTTGGATTGAACATGGAAAGGAAATTTCTTCAGCTGAACTGACCCTTAAGCGCAAAGATGGCGAACCTGTGTATGTATATTCCAATCATGTAATGATAGAAAACCCGCAAGGTGAAAAAGAATTGTATTGCATTGATGTTGACTTAACAGAGTTAAAGCAAACGGAAAGAGAGCTACGTGAAAGTGAATTATACCATCGCTCATTGTTGCAAACCATCCCGGACATGGTTTTTGTACTTACAAATGAGGGTGTCCTTACCGACTATCATGCATTTGATAAAGATGATTTATACATGAAAGCGGACGGTTTTTTGAATAAACATATCGAGGATTTTTTACCGCTTGAAATCTGCCAAAAGCAGACGGCAGCTATCGAGAAATGCCACAAATATAAAGTCCTAGTAAATTTCGAATATACATTGGAAATAAATCAGGAAAACCGGTACTATAGTGCCAAAACGGTTTCATTTGGTAATGACAAGGTTCTGGTGACGGTCAGAGATATTTCGGAGTATCAAAGAAACTTAGACAGAATACAACAGTTGCTTATATCTGAGGGCAAGCTGAATGAAAATCTTCGCAGTTTCACTCATATCGTATCGCATAACCTGAGAATACACACCGCGAATATGCAGGGAATATTGATGCTGATGGAAGATACCGAACCGGAGCTTTACGAGAATCAATTTGTTCAAATGCTTAAAGAATCATCTGAAAACCTTGAAGAAACCATCAGTGATTTGAATGAAGTACTGAACATCAGGTTAGACACGCAAGCGGTAGTTAAAAAAATAAATCTTCACAAGACCATTGAAAACGCCATAGCAGGGCTTAATATAGATGCCAAAGAAAAAGGTGTAAAAATAATCAACAATGTACCACCCGGGTTTGTCATATATGCGGTGCCCTCATATTTGAATTCAATTATGTTAAATCTGCTTTCAAACGGTATTAAATATCGGTCAAAAGAAAGTGAATCATGGATTGACATTTCGGCTGAATCCAATGATATATACACCAAAATAAAGATTAAAGATAATGGTCTGGGTATAGATTTAGCCCGCCATCGGGAAAAATTATTTACCATGTATAAGAAATTTCATGACTCACCCGAATCCAAAGGGTTTGGACTGTTTATTACAAAAATCCAGGTTGAAGCTATGGGTGGGTATATTGAGGTTGAAAGTGAATTACATAAAGGTTCCACATTTATCGTATCTATTCCAAATGAAAACAATTAACGAAGTCTGCCTGATTGAAGATGATAAAGTTCAGGTTTTTTTAATACAAAAACTCCTGGAAAAAAATGAGAATGTACTTTCCGTACACTCTTTCATCAATGGTAAACTCGCTTATGATGAAATGGAAGCGCGTTCCCATAAAGGGGAACCGTTTCCTGATATCATTTTCCTGGATATCAATATGCCGATTTGGGACGGTTGGGATTTCTATAAAGCATTTTCTAAGTTACCCGGCCATGAAGTTGTAAAGACCTTCATTCTCACCAGTTCATTGAATGAAGAAGATTATAAAACCGCCCAGTCGCTCGGCCTCAAAGACACCTACCTGCAAAAACCTCTAAGCTATCAAAAACTGAAAGAAATAGTCGATGAAGTGTAGGCAGGAAACGTACGAATCTATCCTTTTTTTAAGGTTATGTTTGCATGTAAAGCAATAAACGAGCAATCAGCCAACCGGCAAAGCCTTCTAAAGCATAAACGGTGTACGTGACACTACATTCCACTCATTTATTTTAACAGTAAAATTCTGTACATTGTGCAAAGAGTAAACTTCGAAGCGAAGTAAATCTGTTTAGTTCTTGATTACGTATATATTTTACAATCAAAAGAGAACGCAGCTGAGTGTCAGTAAAGCCCGGGCCACAGTAATGGTGCCGGGCTTTTGATTTAATCGAGGTGGTATTGCCTCAAATACGCCACCGATGTCAATCGAACAGATGGCTTAAAAATAAAATGGTCAACGTGTAAAACCGGTAATTCTAATGATAGGGTTATAAATTCACTGTAGGATTTGTTTTTATTCATTTATATATTAGGAAAGGGCTTTTGTAAGCGCTTACTTTTTTTAAAATAATAATAATTATACCTATGAAAAAAATACTATACACAATTTTGCCCATACTATTCTTATGTGGAGCGATGACGACTGCGCAGGGGCAGCCGGTGATTGACGGTACCTTTGATGGAACAGAAGAATGGGGTGAAGCAGTTGGCACTAATCTTACTACCGGCTTTAATGATTCTGATGCAAAAGAACTATTTGTAACAAGTGACGAAAATTTTATTTATTTCGGAGCTCTTATAACTGCTAGGCGTTGGAATAATGGCGTTTTTGCAATAAATACGGGAAACGCTGGTAGTACTACTGACCCTTGGAGTCGTAATGTAGTTTATAATCATACAGAAGCACCAGATTTACACATTAGGATAGATTTTGATGGGGATTCTGGAAATGGGTATGTTGAAACAAGATCATGGAATGGAAGTTCTTGGGTTCAAGGTACTTCAGTGTCGTATGCACAAAACTTTGACACAGAAGTCGGTGATAATGATTTGCAAACGGATCGCTGGATCGAAGCCCGGATTCCAAGATCATTAATAAACGATGCTGATGATATTGATGTACAGTTTTTGATTGTTGGTAATAACAATGACAATGGTTCATTTAACTCTATTCCTCTTGATAATCAACAAACTGATTGGAATCAGCAAACAACGGTCAGTAACTATGTAGATGGAATCGATGTAAGCTCAGATGTAGTTGTTGACCCACCTGGGGTTGTAACTCTTCAAAGTCCAGCCGATGGAGCTACAGGACAATTGAGAAATGTATCTTTTTTATGGGATGCTGAGCCAGATGCAGCCACGTATGAAATTCAGGTGTCCACTGTATCAGATTTTACTACTGTTGTACACTGGAATAATGGTATTACAAGCACATCTACTACGCTTATGGTGCCTTTCGGTGAAACCTTATACTGGCGCGTACGCGGTGTAAACGCAGGTGGTGAAGGCGATTGGTCAACCGAATGGGCTTTTTCTACTGTTGAAGTAGATTATGAAGGCTCACAAACTACCGCTTTTGGCGGTCCGGTTGGTCTGTCTGGCATGAAATGGGATTTAGACGGATCAACGGTTAATGTAACTTTCTACAAAGGTACAAATGATTTTAATAATGACCTTGTACTCTATCTTTCTACCGGCCACAACGGACGCACAGTAATAGATTCTGAAGTAAATGACGGAGTTGATAATTTGAGACGCGCCATTTCTTCAGCTGGTGATGATGCCTCCGATTTGACGTTTCCGGCAGGCTTCGAGGCTACACATGCCATCGGAATTAATACCGGTTTTGGTGGATTATGGGAAATTCCTGCTACAGGCTCTATAGGCGACAATGGCCTCATTTTCAGATCAGCTGTTAATTCAACTTTAGACGCTCCTGGAGATGCTGAGTTTGAATTTTCATTTGATTTGAATGAACTTTTTGCAGATGGACGACAAGTTACAGAGCTTAAATTTGTTGGAATCTATCTGAATGGTGGAAATGGATTTACTTCAAATGAAGGATATGGTGGAAGCTTCCCCGATGCAAATATTGGGAATGAAGCTCATGAGTTCACAGCTTATGAAGAGTTCTCATTCCCATCAAATGTAAGGGTATTAAACAGCGGAGCCGGTTGGTACATGTTATCGCCATTAACCACTGTAAACCTCATGAACCTTGCTGCATTAGACCTCGTGCAGGGTATTCCAGGTGGTTCATACTCTGATTTTGACCCAAACCTTTTTGTTGGTTATTCAGGAATAGATGTAACTGTACCTGGTCCTCCAAGGCTTGTAAATGGCTGGCTGGTTCCCGATAATATTGAGAACACAGCTGTTGCTGGTGGCGGATTCCTATGGTATTTGTATGATAATCTACGTGAAGATGTACCGGAAGCCGGAGAATTACCACTTGATTTACGTCAGGTTGGGCAACCATTTACAGGTGCTCAGGCTGTTCCCCTGCATACTGATGGCAATTTATTTAATATGGTTGGTAACCCATTTAATTCTGTTATTACTTCAGCATCAGTTGTTGCCGGAGCACAAAACGGAACAATTCAGAACACCATTCGCACATACAACCCAGCCGATGGATGGCAAATTGTTGCAACTCTAAATCCGATGGACGGTTTTATCATTCAGAATAATGATGCTGACGGATTAGTTTTCATGGATGCATTACCACTTTCTGCAGGAAACGAACAGCGTCTGTTTAATCTTGAATTAAGCGGTTTCTCTGATGAACGTATGGTATTTGATAAAAATACTATGGTAAGTTTTCATGAAGATGCTGATTTTGGTTGGGATACTTGGGAAGCCACTGCTTTGATGCCATTAAGTGCACCATATAACATTGCGTCTATAAAAGGCGAGAAGTATGGTGAGCCAGTAATGCTTACTCGTGCCTCTTTCCCTTATGATTTGGATGAAGAGATTACACTTCCAATACATATCTCCGCAATGGGTTCACAGACAGAACTTACCTACACACTAACTCAATTCGAGAACATTCCTGAAGATTGGGAAATTCGTTTAATTGATTTGGAAACAGGTCAAATTATGTCAGTTACTGAAGGATTTGAATACACGTTCGACTTTGAAGCAACAGAATTCACAAAATCTGAAGATTTACTACCAATTATTGAAGTAGTATTAACAGAAAAATCAGAAGCTCGTTTTGAACTTGTAATTACGCCGGGTGTTACCACCTCATCACCCATAAGCAACGAATTACCATCGGTTTTTGCCCTCAATCAAAACTATCCGAACCCATTTAACCCGACCACTCAAATCAGTTATGATTTGCCTGTAAGCGCGGATGTTCGTTTGGAAGTGTATAATATTCAGGGACAAAAAGTGGCTACGCTTGTAAATGCATCACAGACAGCCGGTACGCATTCTGTTTCATTTGATGCAGCTAATATGGCGAGTGGTGTTTATCTGTATCGCTTGCAAGCCGGTGCAACTATATTGACCAAAAAAATGACATTGGTTAAGTAACAATTTCTTAATCCGGAATAGGAAGATTTTTCTATTCCGGTTTTTGATACTTGGTCATTCTTTGTATATTAAATCAGAATTTTTAACTAAATACATTCAAACATGAAATACGCTATAATATTTTTATTTCTAATGGTTATGGCATTGGTAATGCCTGAACTAATGATGGCTCAACCACCTGATTTTCCAACTGAGCCACCACAGGCACCTATTGACGGTGGGTTAACCTTGTTAGCCGCTGCCGGTGGAGCTTATGCGCTGAATAAACTTCGTAAGCGTAAAGCCGAATAACAGGCATCAGTTTAACTTTAAGTTTTGAATAGCCGCTGTTCGCAAGAATGGCGGCTATTTGTGTTTAAACAGATTTCAGATAAATGCATAAGGCGTTGTTCAATTGCTTATGTTCTTCACGCGTACGTTCAGCGCTTTTGATTGAATCAACAGCTTTGGGTTTTTGTTTAACCACGAAGAAGCGAGGGCACGAAGGTTTTTGGTTTACACAATGGCTCGAAGGGCACAATGAACACAAGTTTAATATTGCACTTCACGCGTACGTTCAGTGCCTCTGGCACGAACGAAGCATCTTGCGGCGTCCTCGCCGCCGAACTGAACCGTCAATGTAGATTCGTTTAACCGCAGGAGTTGCGCAGTGTTTTTTGGGTTGAACCGCAAAGGCACTAAGGCGCGAAGGAGGGTTTTTGGTTTACACAATGGCTCGAAGGGCACAATGAACACAAGTTTAATATTGCTCTTCACGCGTACGTTCAGTGCCTCTGGCGCGAACGAGGCATCTTGCGGCGTCCTCGCCGCCGAACGGAACCGTCAATATAGATTCGTTTAACCACAGAGTTGCGCAGTATTTTGCACAACCTGTCCCGGTTTACCGTGGAGAGTTACGCAGGTTTTTTTGGGTTGAACCGCAAAGGCACTAAGGCGCGAAGGAATTTTTTGGTTTACACAAACCGGTTTACCGTGGGGGCACAATTGGCACAATGAACACAAGTTTAATATTGTTCTTCACGCGTACGTTCAGTGCCTCTGGCGCGAACGAGGCATCTTGCGGCGTCCTCGCCGCCGAACGGAACCGTCAACATAGATTCGTTTAACCGCAGAGTTGCGCAGTATTTTGCACAACCTGTCCCGGTTTACCGTGGAGAGTTACGCAGGTTTTTTTGGGTTGAACCGCAAAGGCACTAAGGCGCGAAGGAATTTTTTGGTTTACACAATGGCTCGATGGCACAATGAACACAAGGTTAAGTATTGTTCATTTGCGCTTCGTGTTTACACTATACGTTTCAACTGCATCAAAAGCGCTGAATTCTGCCCTCTGCCCTCTGCATTCAAACCCCTTCACTCTTGTCTGTAAAAGTCTACTAATCGCTGCATGTCGGCGGGCGGATCGCAGGTGAAGTGCATACGTTTTTCTGAAACGGGATGTGTAATAGCCAATTGCGCTGCATGTAATGCCTGACGGTCAATCATTTTTTCGTTTATTTCTTTTTCATGATAGTGCCGGTCTCCAATAAGGGGATGACCGATTGCCTCAAATTGAACGCGTATTTGATTTTTCAGTCCCGTTTCAAGAGCTATAGCAACCAATGTTGATTTTTTAAATCGTTCAACAACTTGAAAATGTAACTCAGCTTGTGTTCCTTCTTCCGGATTCTTGACGAGTATATTTCGAAACCCCTTTTTCACCAATTTCATGAAGTGTACCAAAGTTCCTTCATCCTCCTTTACCACACCGCGAACCAGCGCCATGTAGATACGGTCGGGTTCGTGAGCTCGAAATTGCCTGACAAGCTCTTCGTATGATTTTTTATTCAACGCAAAAGCCACAATTCCAGAGGTGTACCTATCAATTCGGTGTACAGGCCGGGCTCTCACACCAAATTGTTGTTGAACCAACTGCTGCAAGTTGACCGACGGAACTCCCTTTATTGGAACGGTCAGTAGTCCGGCCGGTTTATTGGATATCATGATATCTTTATCACTGTAAAGGACTTCAAATGTGAATTTCTTGGTTCTCGCCATTTCTAATTTTCTTTCTCTTTATTTTCATCAACTATGATGTCCAATTCCATCAATAAAGCCTGACAGCCTTTGTCGCCAGGGAATTTTGCCAGTGCGTTGATAAGTATAATTCGTGCTTCGGTAATATTTCCAATATGCGAAACCAAAGAAGCGTAATTATACAATACATCCGGCGTTTCACCACCGAATTTTATACTACGTTCTATCATTTCACGGGCTTTGTCAAATTTTTTGAGAACGACGGCATTGTCGAATGCTTCATTCAGCAGACCAACATGATCAGGCCAGTGATTCAATGCATTATCATAGGATTCTTCAGCTTTTTCGTAAAACCCGGTAAGGCTGCATACTGAACCAAGTGCAAAATAAATATAGGCTTCCTCCTCCGATTTCTTATCTACCGTTTCTAAATACCCAACCAACTCATCTCCGATTTTAGCTAACTGATCTTGTAATTTTTTTTCAAGCGTAGCATCCTCTTTAAACTCAAGTTCATCTATTTGATCTGAGATATCAACAATCATCTCAGACAGTTCAAGGAGTCTGTCTTTATCAGGTTTCATAGTGTTAAAAGAAAAACAGCCGGAAAACCGGCTGTCAGATGGGAATAATTATGGACATTAAATACTGGTTTCAACTTCATGAACATCCTTCAAAATACTAACCGCATTCTTGTCTTTTCCCTGCATAACCCTATGTTGTAAATTTGTAATTAAATTAGCACGAGACTCTTCAAATGCGATTTCTTTTGCAGATTTCGGGGTAGTCGTTCTGACAATAGTATAGATTTCATCAGCCCTGATGATGCTGAACAAACCGTCTTTGTTGAATGCATGTTTACGCGCTTCTTCAAATTCACTGAAAACACGTGGAAAGTCTTCAATATTCTCAGCTCTTGTCATCACTTCTACACTTTGCGGGCCTTCAGCACTTAATGGAACCCTGCACAGATAAAATGTTTTTTCAGTATAAATCATATCAAATTGAAATTCTAAGTATAATGTTGGAAGATAACCAAAACAGCTCTAATGAGATTGATATTTAGGTTTGAATGAATATACGGCTTTTCATTCAATTTGTAAGGCTTCACTCAAGGTATTCACAGGTAGCTGAGGATTGCCGAAATAGATGAGTTGCCATTCTGCATCTCTCAAATATCTCAGATAAAAAACATCTTCTCACAATACGTATATTGATTCACTTCCAAAATCTGAATTTGAATTTATTTGATACTGTAAATTTCCCATAGATAGCTAATCGGTACTATTTTAACATGAACGATCAACAATCCATATCACAAAAGGAGCCCATTGCCGCCATAGCCACTCCCTCAGGCGAAGGTGGAATTGCCGTAATTCGTATTTCCGGAAGAGAGGCCATAAAGCTAACAAATACGATTTTCAGCGGAGCCAATCTAACCGAAAAACCAAGCCATACGCTGCATTACGGCATCATTCAAAGAAATGGAAACCGGATTGATGATGTACTTGTAAGCCTTTTTAAAGCACCGAAATCGTACACCGGAGAAGAAATCGTCGAGATTTCGTGTCACGGTGGTGTGCTGAATACGCAATTGGTTTTAGAAACGGTACTATCTGCCGGAGCTCGAGCGGCTGAACCCGGTGAATTTACGCAACGGGCGTTTCTGAATGGGAAATTGGATTTGTCGCAAGCCGAAGCGGTAGCCGATTTGATTCATGCCCGAAGCAAAAAAGCGGCGGAGGCTTCCCGGCAGCAATTGGACGGTAAGTTGGGTTCGCATATCAAAACGTTTCGGCAGCAGATCATATATGCCACGGCACTCGTTGAACTCGAACTCGATTTTATTGAGGAGGATGTGGAGTTCGCCAGCCGCGATCAGCTTCGGAAATTGCTCACGGATTTAGATTCGGAAATCAATATGCTTTTGGCAACTTACGAAACCGGACGATTGGTCAAAAATGGTGTCCGTACCGTTTTTGCCGGAGCTCCAAATGCGGGGAAATCGACCCTTCTGAATACGCTGATGGGCAAGGAACGCGCCATCGTTTCGGATATAGCCGGAACCACCCGCGATGTAATTGACGCGGACTGGAGCTTCGACGGGCTGCTGTTTACGCTGACCGACACTGCGGGTTTACGGGTTACGGAAGATCTCATTGAGGCCGAGGGGGTTCGTCGCTCCCACAAAGCTGCCGAGGAAGCCGATTTGATTTTACTGTTGATTGATTTAACGGATGAAGTGCAAAGAGATGAAACATACATTTCATCCTTCCGGAAAAAATATGCACATAAATCGGTTCTCGTTGTAGGGACAAAATCGGATTTAAACAACACTCCATCAACGGGAATTGATCATATTATTTCAAACAAAACGGAGTCCGGCATTGAAGACCTCAAGCGACTGATGAAAGAAGCCGTCTTGCGAAATCAGGAAATTGACACCTCATCGCTTTTGGTCACATCCAGCCGCCACCGCGATGCCTTAGAAAAAACCCGGGAGCACATTCATCAGGCGCTCCACGCACTCGACACCGGCATCACCGGAGATTTTATATCCATTGATTTACGAGCCGCATTACATCAGCTGGGATTGATAACCGGGGAAATTACAACTGAAGATTTGTTAGATTCGATTTTCAGCCGATTTTGTATAGGTAAATAATTGATAAAAAGTTATTTAACTAACATTTTATAACAAGTGTTTTTTGGTAATATTCACTTGAATTATCAACCAAGCATCAATAAACCACCATCGTAAATGAAAGTGCCGGGAAAAAAGTTCTCATACTGAAATCATAGCTATAGTTTACAGGAGCATAGCTCAATTTGTCTTTTGTTGTTATACCACACCAACTCCATTGAATTAAGTCCGCGTGTATTGGTTCATCCCGACGAAATTTCGAAGAAAACCTTATCAATGGTGGATAGTTCGGTAGAGCAACTGAAAAAGGGCAACGTTTCAAAACCGGTTGATTTGACCGAACTAAACGAATTGTTGGACTAAATGACTGTATACAAAATCCGAATGGGTGTTCCTGAAATGGAAGCCTTTTGGCAGGATATACTCCAAAAACGGAAAAGTAATACGTTGAATTCTGCTGCAAAGCTATTTTCACTTGCGGATAAAAAAGAAGTCTCATTGTCGGTTAGCTCATTAACCTTTGCAAATACCAATTATATCTTATCAAAACGTACAACTACAGAGAAATCAAGAGAGATTTTACGCCGTTTTCGGGTACTTGTGAAAGTTATTTCTTTAGATGATAAAATTGTAGATTTAGCCCTTAATGATAGTTCATTCACTGATTTTGAGGATGGGCTTCAATATTATACTGCCATTGAAAGTGGGATAAAAGTCATAATTACAAGAGATCTTAAAAGTTTTAAGGAGTCAATCATACCTGTAATGTCACCACAAGAATATCTCACATCGATTGATTAGAAGGCGCTGTTAAGTATTTTTTGATGCTTTGTGCTAAATAACCCTTACTTTTTATTTGAGAAATCACCATCAGATATCTTTGAAGAAGATTAAAAATAGCTGACCATTAATCAAAGTGAATTCAACCCAAAACCGCATTACCCTTGACAGGGAAACAAGTGAACAAACCGGCCGCCTGAAGCGGAGTTTGAAGCAGGTTCGTTTTTCACGGGCACTGATGAAGATTTTCTGGACGGCCGGGCCAGTTACCGGTCTTGGACTTATTGGCGGATTTTACATCGGTTACGGCACTCTTCCATCTGCCGAACTGCTGATTTATTTCATAAGTTTCACGGTTTTTTCCGGACTCATTGGGTTGATAGCTAAGGTCATTTACGATGGAACACGCGGTTATTTAAAAGAACAGGGTCAGCGTGATCTATTAAACTTGAATAATAAATTAGGCGACTTGATTTTGGCCACTCGCGATTTAGTCGTTCAGGGGTTTGAGGGAGATTTACGAAATATCGAAGCTCCACTGCAATTACTTCGCCGAGTGGATTTAACACCTTACGGAGTTTCTATTGCTTTTACCGATCTGACCGGAAGCCGGGAGATTGGCGAGGTGATGGGAAAAATGTACGCTTATCGGCGTATTGGACTGTATTCCCGGGTCAGGGAGTTATTTTTAGAGCACAAAACACTGATTGATGATGCCGTGAGTGTCCTGAATGCCCGTTCACCGTATGCTGCGAGGGAACTTGCTGATTGGTTTAGCGGGAATGCATCACTTGCGCTAAAACAGGGTGTAAATCGGGAGTCCCATTTTTTGCAACGGGTGATGTCGGCCATTGAATTCAGTAATCCATTTCTGATGACAATCCGCGATGTTGAAGAAATGTTGGTACTTGCTTTTGAGCTCATCAATGGACGGCAAATTCCAACGCTTGTATTTTCATACAAAGGTAAATGGAAATACGCCAAAAGCCTGGATCATTTAGAGAAAAAACGAAGCCAATACCGGGTCGCTCAGGCCAGGGGCGGTAACCGAATGAGAGCGCTGGCATCATATCTGCGTGAAACGGGGGTCACCGATTACGAAGAATTACCAACCGGACTCACAATGCCTGAGTTAATTGACAAGGTTACGCAGATAATCAGTCGTTTTGCAGATGAATTAGATCGGCCAACATCCAAACAAAAACAAAGCAAAGTAGAATTCCGGCGTAATCAAACCATTCTGAAAACCGCCATTGATTTTTATGTGATGGCCCGTGAAGGCTATAAAGAAATGGGTAAACGGCATGAGCAATTAATGGATGCCTCCGAAAGTTGGAATAAAGTAACCGCTGATGCATCCCGAAATCAGGCAGATCTACGAATCGGATCGGGTAAGCGCGGATTACGAATCCGTGATAATGTGATTGAATTAGATGAAGAAGCAAAACTTGAAGTTGGCCGACTGCTTACATGGTATTTTGAAAAAGAAGGATTTACGGGAAATGTGTATCAATGGCTTGAAACCGCCGGTCAACGTGACCCTGAACATCAGGGTGAACTCATAAGAAGACTGGCTATTGAAATAGCACTGACACTTGAGCCTCACATCGGTTTGTCAAAACCGGAAATACAGCGAAATATCAACGCGACAAAAGCATCGTATCTTGGTGGAATTTCTCCGTATATGAATGCCGAACAAAAAGCCGAACTTGGGCGCTTGATGGCAAGGGAAGCCGATAACTCTCCTTCAGTAGCCGCTGAACAACTTGCAGAAGCATTGGTTCGCTTGTATCAGGTTGAACTCAATGAAGAAGCTGCAGAATTTCTTCAATATAATTACGGTGCCCGCCGTGAAGTATTAGACGCGCTGATGGTTGAGCAAAAATCGCCCATAGCTGCAACAAGCCTGATATCTGAGCGTCCGCCAATGGTTCCACCCGCTCCATCCCGCTGGCATAAAATCGCGAATCGGTAAAGCAAACGGTTGGTATTTAAAACCACTATTACAGTGATCATTCTTTTATTCGCGCATTCGTGGCAAATAAAAATTGTTGCTTATATTACTCAATGGCAATTTGGTCGTTATCAATATAGAATTAAACCGTGAACAGCCTGTTGTCGCAAGAATTTGTTCCATTTTATCAACTTTAAAGTCTTCTTTATGCTTAAAAAAACGTCACTATTCGTTCTCGTACTGCTGTTAAACTGTACATTCGTATTCGCACAAAACGGCCTTTCCCCTGAAAAGCTACTGGAACTTGGTCGCGTTGGCGGCCCGGTGGTTTCCCCGGATGGAAACACGGTTTTGTTTACCGTTTCTTTCATGGATGTGGAGGAAAACTCCGGAACCACTCATATTTACAGTCAGTCTACCGACGGACGCGAAGCTACACAACTTACCGAAGGAACATCGGCTTCTTCCCCGGTTTGGCGTCCCGATGGCCGCAAAATCGGATTTATGCGCGGCGGACAATTCTGGGAAATGGATCCCGATGGCAGCAATCCGGTTCAGGTGACATCCTTCGATAAATCCATCGGAAATGTGATGTATAGCCCGGATGGAAACCACCTATCATTCACCATGAGTGTGAAATTGGATGAAACTACCACAGATTTATATCCCGAATACCCGAAAGCCGAAGCGCGGATTATTGATGAATTGCTCTATCGCCACTGGGATACGTGGCATGATGGAACCTATCGCCATTTATTTATCGCGCCGTATTCCGATGGCGAAATTGACGAGGCCGTTGATTTGATGGAAGGCGAACCGTATGACACGCCGCTCAAACCGTTTGGCGGAAGCGGACAAATTGCCTGGCATCCTTCCGGTGAAATGATTGCCTATACATCCAAAAAAATGAGTCGCACCGAATCGGCTCAAAGCACCAACTCCGATATTTTTCTGTATGACTTGAAGGATGAAAGCACCAAAAACCTGACAGCACCGAATCCGGGATATGATTTTTATCCGGCTTTTAGTCCCGATGGAAAATCCATGATTTGGAATCAAATGGTGACGCCTCAGTACGAATCGGATCGCTATCGTTTGATGCAGCTCACGCTCGAAAATGATCATATCCGTGAATTGAGCGTTGGTTATGATGGAAACATGAACAGCGCAACATGGAACCATGATGGTTCTAAAATTTATTTCCTGAGTGGAAAAGAAGCCACTGTTCAGATTTTTGAATTGGATATGACCGCCCGTTCAGCATTTCCGCCTGTTCGTCAGGTAACCGAAGGAGTGCATGATTTTACGGGATTTGAAGTTGTGGAGCATCGTCGGGGTACAACGATTTTGGCTTCGAAAATGTCGATGTCCTCTCCATCAGGATTGTACAGAGTGGAGCCAGCAACCGGACGCATCACTCCTTTTTCTCGTGTAAATGATGAAATCCTTTCAAACGTAACGATGGGAAAAGTGGAGCAACGCTGGGTCACGACCACCGATGATAAACAAATGCTCGTTTGGGTGATTTATCCCCCTGATTTTGATCCTGACAAGGAATATCCGGCCTTGCTTTATGCTCAGGGCGGGCCACAGGGAACCGTGAGTCAGTTTTTCTCATTCAGATGGAATTTTCAGGTGATGGCGAATGCCGGTTATGTGGTCGTTGCGCCGAATCGTCGCGGACTACCGAGTTTTGGTGAAGAATGGAATCGTCAGATTAGTGGGGATTGGGGCGGACAAGCCATGAAGGATTTGCTCAGTGCCATTGATGATGTAAAAACCGAACCTTTTGTGGATGAAGAACGACTCGGGGCAGTGGGCGCGAGTTTTGGCGGATACTCCGTTTTCTGGCTCGCCGGAAATCACGAAAACCGCTTTAAAACCTTTATTTCACATGCCGGAGTGTTTCATCTCGAAGCCATGTATGGAACAACCGAAGAATTATTTTTCGTCAATTTTGATTTGGATGGTGCGTATTGGGAAGAAAATCGTCCGGTCAGCTACGACAAACATTCTCCCCATTTGTATGTCAAAAACTGGAACACACCCATTTTGATGATTCACGGCGAGCGTGATTATCGGGTTCCGGTATCTGAAAGTATGCAGGCGTTTACCGTTGCTCAAAAGATGGGTATCGAAAGCCGGATGGTGCTTTTTCCAACCGAAAACCATTGGATTTTGACACCACAAAACAGTCTGCTTTGGCACCGCGAGTTTTATGGGTGGTTGGATAGATTTTTGAAGTAGATTTAGATCCACCAAGGCTCGAAAGACACAAAGGGGGGATGGAACGCTGGTGATGTTGATTTAATGGGTTTATGCTGATTATTTTAATAATGATGGTATCATTTCTGCACATTTTTTGCGAACTCCCGGCAAACCGGGAGTATTGCACAACCTGTCCCACTGTGCCTGGACAGTTTCACAGAGTAGTAACTCAAACTCTGCGCAACACTCCACGGCAAACAGGGACAAGTTGCGGCGTACTCTGTGCAACTCAGTGGTTAAACCAAATTTTAGTAAAGACACTCCGCTTTTAAAAGTGTTCTGATTCGTTTTTGATAAATTATTCAAGAATTAATTTCGCTGATGCATATCATTTCAAAATAAGGACCTGCCTACGGGACAGAACTTACCTGACTATATTCGGTTGGAAAAACCAATAAAAACTATTAATTTGCATCAATTAATAATAATAACACATCGCTATTTAATAATAAATACACATCACTATTTAATAAAAATATCACAGCATCAAAAAATAAAAATATAACAATCCTAATTGGCAACACCCGGAGAAAAATTAGCGGAATCCTTGGTAGAGCTGAAAAAGCTTCAGGATAAAGGTATAGTTGGAATTAAGGCGGGTGATTTGTCCAGAGTTCACAGAGAACGACTTGTGAAGAATGGGTTTATTCGGGAAGTCATAAAAGGGTGGTACATCTCTGCTCCGCATGATGAACAGCAGGGAGACAGCACTTCGTGGTATCTTTCGTTTTGGGGGTTTTGCGCGCGGTATCTTCAGGATCGGTATGGAGACGACTATTGCATTTCTGCCGAACAATCCATGATGCTTCATGCCGGGAACGACACGGTACCGTCTCAATTGATAATCCGTAGCACGAAAGGGAATAATTGTCCGACTGAATTACTTTTTGAGACCTCTCTGTTTGTGATGAAATCACCTCTTCCCGATAAAGCCGAAATTGAAGTGAAGAATGGGATGCGGATGGTGAGTTTGGCCTCATCAATTGTGCATAGCACTCCAAGCGCATTCACCAAAAACCCCGCCGATGCAAGAACGGCGCTATTGATGATTAAGGATGCATCGGAATTACTGAGCATACTTTTGGATGGGGGGCACTCAACAATCGCGGGAAGACTTGCTGGTGCTTATCGGAATTTGGGGCAAATTAAGCTGGCAGACGACATCATCAAAACCATGAAGTCAGCCGGCTACGATGTAAGAGAATCGGATCCTTTCGAAGAATCAACGCCCATTAGTTTTGATGTTCGGGAAAAATCCCCGTATGTGAATCGGATAAAACTCCTGTGGCATGAAATGAAGAGTGTTGTGATTGAGGTATTTCCAAAATCACCAAAAATTCCGGTGGATAAAGATGCTTACCTGGAACAGATTGAAGAACTCTATGCTACGGATGCGTATCATTCGTTATCAATCGAAAAATATTCAGTCACACCGGCATTAATCGAACGGGTTCGGTCAGGTGACTGGGGCAAAGGAGATAACGAAGACGATAAAAAACAAAAAGATGCTATGGCCGCCCGTGGGTATTTGCAATCATTTAAAGAGGTAAAAAAGAGCATCCTCAAAATTCTGGATGGCCAAAATGCCGGAAAAGTGTCGAATAACGATCACGGCGATTGGTACAGGGAAATGTTCGCCCCAAGTGTAAATGTTGGATTGTTAAAACCATCGGATTTGGCCGGGTACAGAAACCATCAGGTCTATATCAGCCAATCGAAACACACGCCCATGAATAAAGACGCTGTGCGGGATGTGATACCGGTACTATTCGAACTCCTGGAAAAAGAAGCGCATCCCGGTGTCAGAGCCGTTCTGGGACATTTCTTTTTTGTCTATACACACCCCTACAGGGACGGGAACGGACGAATGGGGCGTTTTTTGATGAATGTGATGTTGGCTTCGGGAGGATACCCCTGGACCGTCATTCCGGTTGAAGAAAGAAACCGATACATGGCCGCTTTGGAAAGCGCAAGTGTGGATCAGGATATCAGGCCTTTTGCGGAGTTTGTTGGGTGGCTTGTAAAGGCAGGGCTTGATGGAAATCCGATAGCGAAGTGAGCTGGGGTGGAACTTTGAACCACGAACGTAAGTCCCGGTTTACCGTGGAGACTCGAGGACACAAAGGATTAAGCAGACAAAGTATTGTTATTATTTTAATCAAAATGATTCATTTTTAAATTTTACGTGTCACCTGTGACAACTAAAAAAGCAAAATATCTCGATTAAAACCGAAAATTCCAGCTAAATATTTCGATTTGAATTGAGATATTTATATATTTCGGCATTATAACACGGTATCTCCTTAATATTCTTGAAAAAAAACTACCTGATAAGAAAGCAATTGTCCTGCTTGGGCAACGTCAAGCAGGAAAACCGAATTAATGAACCGCTGACGGGCAGAAAATGGGAAAACTTCCTGATCAGCGAAAGATTAACCCAAGTTGCAGCTATTTCCATCAATTTTGAATAAAATGCACCTTTTTTCTGCTGATAAGGGTTCTACGAGGCCTTTTAAAAAAGCTAAGGCATTGTTTTTAAATGATCCGGTTTT
>Ga0008834_1000297_pt1 | contig 45347 bp, 30 predicted proteins | sample HotLakConsUCCL28_FD_62213 | JGI IMG/M metagenome (GOLD analysis project Ga0008834, IMG submission 62213) | Hypersaline microbial mat communities from Hot Lake, Washington, USA - Hot Lake Consortium UCC-L28 | ecosystem: Environmental > Aquatic > Non-marine Saline and Alkaline > Hypersaline >... | reverse complement strand
TACGGACTGCGGTCCGGAGTTGGCCTGAGCCAGCGCGGAGGTGGCCGTTTGCTGCAGGATCTGCAGTCGGATGGACTCACTTTGTTCCTTGGCGAAGTCGGTATCCATGATACGCGAGGCCGCCGAGCTGTTGGCGCTGATGGACTGCGAAAGGGTTACTTCGCGCAGGGTCAGCGACGACTGGGTTACCCCGATGTCGTTGACACGATCGGCCATGTTTTCAATTGCGTCATCAATAGCGCTCAGGAATACCCGGAAGTCCGAACTTTCAGCGTTCGCAAATGTTATACTACCAGACGTATTGGCCCCAATATTTCCACTTGTAGCTAATGTCGCACCAACTGATGTTATCGTTATAGTACCTGCTGTGGCACCTAGTTCAGCATCGGCTGTAGGATTACCTTCACCGGCACCGTTAAACAAGGTAAACACGTTAACCGCGTTAATGGTTGTTTCAACAGTATCTTCGGCTCGTTCACCCACCTGGAAGGTCAGCGTAAGACCACCGGTATTGCCGCCACCATTTCCTTTGAGAAGGTCATAGTCCTGAAACACCGTTTGATTGGCTACTTCGTTGATGTCGTTACCCAGTGCAGTAATTTGTTCTGCAATGAATTCACGCTCTACGTCCCCGAGGGTATCGTTGGAAGCCTGGGTGGCCAGGGCTTTCATTTCGATGAGCTGATCCATGACGGTATCAAAGCTGGACTCGGCTATGTCGAGTACGCTTTTTGCGTCACCGACGTTCGACAGGGCCTGATCCAGTCCTGCTACCCGTGCGTTAAGCTTGGTAGCGATGGAGTAGCCTGCTGCATCGTCTTCAGCGCGGTTAATACGTAAACCGGTCGACATCCGCATTTGGTTGTCAGCCAGTCCTCTGTTTATTCTGTTGAGCGATAACTGCGAATCCAATGACTGGATGTTCGTGTTCACTCTGTTGATATCACCAAAACTTGACATGATAATCTCCCCAGATTGAGGTTAGTGTAGGTTTGTTGTGTCCGTTAGGGAGGTTATCGCCCGCAAAAAACCACTCTTTAGAAAAAAGTTGAGGTTTTTCTGAGGAAATAAAAAAAGGAGCCGATGTTAACCAGCTCCCGGGGTGCTCCGCAAAGAAAAAGCCCCGGCAGTGTTACACCACCGAGGCTTTTGCGTTGTTAGGCTGACTGCTGAATCAGGGAACGGACTAACCCTTTTCCTGCAGCAGCCTTTATCGAGTCTCTATTTGCTTGATCTTCCAGAGGATGCTCACCGATCAGCAACTGTAAACCGGTGCCTTGGAGAATTTGAGCCGTTTTAAGAAGAAGCTGTTTTGGTAAGCATCCTTCTGATCGGCAAAACAGACGCTGAGAGGTTTTGGGAATCAGGGACGTACCCTGTCTGGGAATTCCATTGGCACTCTCGTCGGCAGACGATCACCGCCTGATTGCTCAGGCGGCATCCCGTCCTGCTTTATTAGTTTCCGAGGAATCCGAGTACGGATTGCGGACCGTTGTTGGCCTGGGCCATGGCGGAGACAGCGGTTTGCTGGAGGATCTGGAGTCGAACAGACTCACTTTGTTCCTTGGCAAAGTCGGTATCCATGATCCGGCTGGCTGCCGAGCTGTTGGCTGTGACGGCTTGTGAGAGGGTCACTTCCCGCAGGCTCAGTGATGATTGGGTTACCCCGATCTGGTTCACGCGATCGGCCATGGCTTCGATGGCGTCATCGATGGCGCCCAGGAAGTTCCGGTAGTCTACAGATTCAGCGTTGGTAAAGGTGAAGGCTCCCTGGTCACTTCCGCTGGTTGCCACTACAATGTTGGCTATGGTTGCAACCGCACCGTTTTCATCTACACCCTCAACGGCACCGCCTGCGCCCGTTTCAAACAGGGAAGCTACGTTTACAGCAGAGATGTTGGTACTGATGGTATCTTCAGCACGTTCGCCTACCTGGAAGGTCAGGGTGAAGTCGCCGGTGAAGGTAGAGTCACCCGCACCGTCTAGTGCGCCATCCAGCAGGTTGTAATCCTGAAATACGGTCTGGGATGAAATCTCGTTGATGTCGTTGCCCAGGGCAGTAATCTGATCAGCGATAAAGCTGCGTTCTGCGGCTCCGAGGGTATCGTTTGCAGCCTGGGTGGCCAGGGCTTTCATCTCGATGAGCTGATCCATGACGGTATCGAAGCTGGACTCAGCGATGTCCAGGACGGACTTGGCGTCGCCTACGTTTGACAAAGCCTGATCCAAACCTGCAACCCGTGCATTAAGTTTAGATGCAATCGAGTAACCGGCCGCATCGTCTTCGGCGCGGTTGATTCGCATACCGGTCGACATGCGAAGTTGATTTTCCGCAATCCCTTTGTTGATGCGGTTCAGTGATAAGCGAGAGTCCAGAGCCTGAACGTTCGTGTTAATTCTGTTGATATCTCCAAAGCTAGACATGATGTTTCTCCAAAGCATTTGTTATTGTTGAAGACCGTAACCGAAAGCGGCGGCTGCGATCTGTAAGAGTTATCGCACCGATTTCCCGGACTTTAAAAAAAAGATGCGGGCAGCGGTCTCATTACGCTCTTTTCGTGCGATGGGACGTTAAAAAAATGGACCTGTAGGGCTTCAGGGGGCTGTTTTTGATTCAAGAAACCTCGAAAAAATTATTCAAAAACAATATGTTGGAGCCGGAAACGACGATGGAAAACTTTTCCGCGAGGGTATTTTTGTCCGGATTTTTGTCCTGAAATAATGACAGAGACGATACAGCCTGAAACGTGTTATGGTTGCCGGCTTTTTTTCACGACTCGTATTGGTCCGGCTTACTGGTATCTGAAGATCACACAACCTTGCCCTCCTGTTCGAACTATGATAATCAGTTCAGAGAAGCCTGGCCTGGCGCAGCAGTGGACCAACAGCCGTGTGGGAAGTTACCTGGCAGTGTGGATTACCCGGGATGGATTGACGTTTACTTGCCAGGGTTTCAAAAATAAAAAACGGTGAGCCCCGCCTGCTTTGGAGAAAATCCAATCAGGACAGAGCCCACCGAAAGGGTTTGTGTTGTAGTAACCGTTGTATATTCTGTGTGGTTCGTCTCGCCGGATGCCAGGTCAGGTCTGGGTCATCTGTATGCGTTGAAGAATCCTGCTGTATCGTTGCCACCGGGGTGGCCGGATGGTTAGATTTGCTAACCGAAGGTTTAAGAAAGGAGTGCTGCCCGGTAATCAGGCAGCACTCCGTACGTCAGGTTTATCCGAGGAATCCGAGTACGGATTGCGGACCGTTATTGGCCTGGGCCATGGCTGATACAGCGGTTTGCTGGAGGATCTGGAGTCGAACCGACTCACTTTGTTCCTTGGCAAAATCGGTATCCATGATCCGGCTGGCGGCCGAACTGTTGGCTGTAACGGATTGCGAAAGGGTTACTTCCCTCAGGGTCAATGAAGATTGGGTTACCCCGATCTCATTTACACGGTCGGCCATGGCTTCTATGGCATCATCAATGGCACTCAGGAATACACGGAAGTCACCAGAGTTTGCTGTAGTAGAGAAAGTCAGTGTGCCTGCCGTGTTGGCGGCTATATCTGCAGGGCCTGTTACCAGTGTGCTACCATCGGTGGTTATGGTGATTGAACCAGTTGTAGAACCTAATTGATAAGCATTAGCGGGGTTACCTTCACCGGCTCCTCCAAACAAAGAGAAGACGTTTACGGCGCTGATACTGGTTTCAATAGTGTCTTCGGCACGTTCACCCACCTGGAAGGTCAGGGTAAAAGCCCCGGTGTTATTTGAGGTGCCGCCAGTAGTAACGCTACCGTTGAGCAGGTTGTAATCCTGGAATACCGTTTGGGCTGCGATATCATTGATATCCTTACCAAGGGCTGTGAGCTGTTCTGCAATGAAATTCCGCTCAACCTGTCCGAGGGTGTCGTTGGAAGCCTGGGTAGCCAGGGCTTTCATCTCGATGAGCTGATCCATAACGGTATCGAAGCTTGACTCGGCGATGTCCAGGACGGACTTGGCGTCGCCTACGTTTGACAGGGCCTGATCCAAACCTGCAACCCGTGCATTAAGTTTAGATGCGATCGAGTAACCTGCTGCATCGTCTTCGGCGCGGTTAATCCGCATACCGGTCGACATTCTGAGCTGGTTTTCCGCAATCCCTTTATTGATGCGGTTCAGTGATAAGCGAGAGTCCAGAGCCTGAACGTTCGTATTAATTCTGTTGATGTCTCCAAAGCTAGACATGATGTTTCTCCAAAGCGTTAGTTAATGTTTAAGACCGTAACCGAAAGCGGCGGCTGCGATCTGAAACAGTTATCGCTCGGATTTCCCGACCTTTAAAAAAAAGTTTATCCGGGATGCCTGCATTGGAGAAGGAGACCCACAAAATCGGCTTTTAGTGCGCATGGAGACTGTTTTTAGTCGCGAAAAAAAAGTTCGCGGGGGAGTTGAATCATCATTTCTCAGGGGTTTCACCGGCGATTCCGCTGGCAGAAATATTTTCCGGAGGAGTGCTTCGGTCCCGCAGATCGGGGTGAATCGGAGGGCTGCAGGTATGCAGGGACCGTGCACTGGAGGACAAGCCGCTGCGGGGTTTAAAGGGACCGCAGACAAGACGGCGGGTGTGCAGACCGGGGACTACAGAGCATGACAGCTGGGAATACCGGAGGAGAACCACAGGGCATGACAGAATGACAACTGCCGGGCCGGCGTGAAAGAGACCGGGCCGGGAGATCAAGCTGCACCGGCCCGCGTTCGTGGCGTATCCATCAGGACCCAAAAGCGGCCCAAAACCGCATACCCCGACTAATCGATCAGCTTGAGCGATTTCAGCTCGTCCATGAGCTTGTCTTTGTGCAGGGGCTTGGTCAGGTAGCCATCGCACAGCTCAAAGTAGGCATCGCGCACACTGGAGAGCTTGTCTACGGCCGTGGTCATGATAATTTTCACACCCCCGCTGGGCCGGGTATTGTTGTCTTGCTCAATGGCGCGGATTTGTTTGAGTACATCGTGACCGTTCAGCTCGGGCATCATGATGTCCAGGCAGATGAGATCGTAGGGTTTGCCTGATTTCAGGGCCGTATTGAACTCGTGAACACCCAGCAGGCCGTTATTGGCAACCGTGGTTTCCCCGATGTTCTTGAGCATATGCTGCATCAGGGTCCGGGAGGTGTAATCGTCTTCGATGATAAGAATATTCAGGGAGGGTGTTGGTTCTTCGTTCATTTCAGTGGGTTCAGAATCGATGTATGGGTGCAAAAAGAACGGATGCTTCGGTTTGGTACAGATTTCCATTGCCGGACTGGTGCCGGGCCGACTGCCGGAAAGGATGTTCAATCCACTGATATGCTGCAAACCCTGGTACTAAGGTTTGAAAACTGATCCGTTTACCGGAATACAGTTCACACAGCAGTTCTGTAACTCACCTCACAAGCCTATGCTCTCAAATTAGAGATTTCTAACGTTATCGGAAACAGGTCTGGAAAACTTAACGAGTTTTTACTACGAACCGGTTTCGCTTTTCATTTGCTCCAGTTCACTGCTGACCGGAATCTGATCGGTATATCGGGTGACATTTGAGGCTTCTTCGGCACAATTGGAGCAGATCTGATAGTTGCCCACTTTGAACACATCCCGGGCGTAGCGCGACAGATAGGCACCGCAGTATTCGCACTCTTCTACCGTGTATCGTACATGGGCATTGTACACGGTTTTCATGGGCTTGACGGCCGATTTATGGGAGGGTCGGGTGTAGGTGTTTTTCAGATAGGTGTTAATCCGGCCGATGTTGTTCAGGAAAATGGGATACTTCTCTTCGGATACCAGGATGACATATTCCTCGTGGCGGTCATATTTCAGGGCGAGGAGGGTATGATCCATGAATTCAGCCTGAAACATGAAGGTTTTGTCATTTACCTTGACCATGAGCGTGCGTTCTCCGATGATTTCCCATCGACCTTCCCGGGCGGTGTCTTTCTGGTGGATGATGACCTTGCCGCTGGGTCGGAACAGGTAAATGGTTTTGTCTTTGATCTGTTCGCTGAAAAGCACCCAGGTGGTATCGGTCAGTACCCCCATTTCGCCGAGTCGGAGGCTGAAACAGCGCACCTTGGGCAGTACCTGCACTGCATACGAACGCAGGTCGGAGCCGGGAGCGTACTCTTTCTTAAAGATAGACCAGGAGAACATGGGTTTGGTTGACGTGAAAATGCATTCTCATGTACGTGCAGTTATCGGCACGATGGACAGAGAATTAATGTAACCGCATAAAGTATGCCAAACAATGTGTTCTCAACTGAAAGTGAATACCGTTTTCATGGCAACGGAAATCCGGATTGGTTGTGGCATAACCCCGGCACCCGGCCATGGCTGCATTGCTTTCGCCGAGGCTCACAAATCCGCCGGCAGCTACAGCCACCGTGTAGGGGTCCGGTGAAAAACCCGAACGAAGTTCAACCGATCCGTACGAGGGATCGGCCGTGAAATCAAGCAGGTTATCGCCGGATCCGGATGAGGTCGCCTCGCCAGACATTTCCGATACCCAGTCATAGTCGCCCGGATTGAGAGGATATTCCGTGACGATGAGCATACCGCTGATGTAGTCGCCCTCGCCCAGACTGCCCACCCAGATGTCATACTGGCCCGGGGCGGGATCATCCAGCACCACCATCGGATCCAGGGTGCCGCTCATGGCGTCATCGTTGCACACCCAGCTTCCGTCCGGCATATTGATAATCAGCGTACCATCTTCCATGCCCGACTCGGATTCAAACAGAATACGGAGCTCGTCGCTGCTGCCCGACCAGGTGATGCGGTAATCCGGGGATGCTGCCGCCCAACCCATGCATGCACCGGGGAGGTAGGAAGCGTTCACAGCGCCGCCGGATGTCACGGAGGCCGTATGAGGGTCCGGTTCAAAGTTGGCCTGCAGGCGGACTTCGCCGTAATTGGGTGAGCCTGTGAAGTTCAGCTGACCCGATTGTGCCTGAAGTAACAGGGCTGAGCTGCTGATGATGAGCATGGCCGCAACCAGGGTGCTGCCAGGATTTTTTGGTTGTGACAACATAGATATTCTCCTAAAAAAGTGATTGCATTGAAAAGCGTAGTACCCCTGTTCTGAGGTAACCGGGCAGAAGTGCATAATTGGTAACACGATGCTGCTGGGTGGTGTCGTTGTATTGTACATTCACCACTTTCTAGTCAGGAAGGCTGCCTTATCACTATGTGCAGTACCATCCACTTACACAACCATACATTTACGCCTAAGTGCATACAGAACAAACGCAAGCTAAGGTATAATTCAGAAAAGTCAATCTTGTTTTTTGCCTTCGGAGAAACCAAAACGGCATAACCCTGACTCCGGTTCATACAGCAGGGCACACAGCGCGCCGGTTTCCTCGTCGGTGAACTGCAGCCGGACCTGTTTCATCAGCTCGATTTCCTGGATTTCATGGGGCTGGATTTCCAGTCCTGCAAGCAGGCTGGCGGGCAGGGAGCGCAGGTCATTCAGCCGGGTATTCAGAAAGTCAAGGTACTCAATAGAGGGTTTCCCATCGCGCATCCAGTTAATCATAAGACTGTATACGATGTGGGCACAGTAGGAGAGCTGTTCGGCAAGTTCCGGGGCGATGTGGCGGGAATCGGTATGCCGGGCGAAGATATACAGCTTGACAGCCTGCTCGAAGAATCGTTGGTCGTGGCCGGAAAGACGCAGCTGTTCTGTGTACTCCGGCACGGCGGGTGCCGTGGGGCCAAACCATTTGGAAAGCCATGAAAGCATGGGTATCAGGGGGTTGCGGGTGTATGAAGATTGCGATTTTCAAACATATATTCAGCAATTCGTTGATTATATTAAAAATACTGAATGAAAACGGCATAACCCTTACGAATAGCAATCTTACAGGTAATGCCGGATCCTTTTCCAGAGTCTGTATCGTCGAATTTTGCAATCTGAACAGCCGGTTCCGGTAACCTGTTACGTGTCGTATGCGCCTGCAAACCCGATTTATCCTGTTTCTCGCCGTCATACTCCTGGCCGTTGGCCTCACGGTGTGGTATGGGGTACGACCCGGTTATGAGGATGCTGTTCTGGACGAGCGCGTGACCATCATGGCCGAGCAGCAGCGCGAACGTATTGAACTGGCCGAACATGCGCTGAAAATCTGGATTGGTGCGTTGCTGGAGGTCCAGAAAAACCTGATTGAATTCGGAGATGTGAACCAGACCCGGTTGCTGTTCAGTGGATTTTCATCCCTCGCTCCGGAAATTATCGGGTTACGGCTCATTGAGCAGACTACCGGGGAGTTTGTGGAGTTCCGGGCTGCGGGTTCCGACGTTATGCCGGACGGCCAGGCACTGAATCCCCGTCCTTTGGGTACATTCCGAAACCGGTTCGACCCCTCGGAAACCCAGAACATGTTTTTGTCATGGTCGGGTACGTCCGGCTATGCAGCACTCATTTCCGTTTTTACCCTGGGAAACGATACCTATCGACTGGTGGCCTATTTCGACAGTGGTGAGATCGAATACCTTCTTCTGAGTCACACCCTGGGAATCCCGGCCCAGGCGGTGCTCTGGTTTGATGGCAGCGGCGATGGTTTTAGTCGCTCAGGCCAGTTGCCGGGCATGCAGCCACCCATTGAACCCGTGACGCGTTACCGCGAGGCGGATGTAGACGGCAGGGCCAGCATCGTTCTTTCCTCACCGGTGCCCTCGCTGAATGCCCAGCACGTCATTTATGCTGAAAAATCATCAATTTATGGTCCGGTTCGCCGGCTTTTTTCCCACAGTCTGCTGGTATTGTTCATGGCCTTTTTTGCCCTATCTCTGGGTTCCGTGGCCATGTTTCATCAGCTCACCCTTCCCATCCGACGGTTTATTGAAGATATTCAGCCGTTTAAAGCCTACGATTTTACCCGACCGGTGCGTACCGCTGCCATCCCGGAATTACGGGACATCAGTGTGAAGCTGGAAGAGATTCGCGGGCAGCTGGCGTATTATCAGCGGATCAATGTGGAAAAAGTGATCATGAATCAGGAAAGTCTGAGCCTCATGATGGAGTACTCATCCGACCCGATTGCGGTTTTTGATGCTGAGAGCCAGTTTACGTTCCGGAATACCCGGTTTGTGGATTTGTTTTTGCATGGCGGTGAGCCGGCGCCGGGCTCCGTGCCCGAATTTCAGCGTTCGGCCCTGTATGAGGAGGTGAAGGTTGATGACCCGGCTGAATACCGCGTCAGACCTCTGGTGGTTCGCAATGAAGGACGGGAAATCCGGTTTGTAGATGAGGATGAAGACAAAGCGTATTTCTACAACCAGCAGAGTATCTCGGTTTACAACGAAGAAGGCGATTTGCTGGGTGGACTGCTGCTGCTCTACGATCTCACCCGGGAGCGGGAGCTGGATCAGCTTCGTAATGATATGATCAACATCATTGTGCATGAGCTTAAAAATCCGATTGCAGGTATTCAGGGGCTCACATCGGCCCTGCTGGACGACCCTGACTTTGAAGAAGAGGAGCTCCACGAGATTTATCGGCTTATTGATCAGAGCTCGCAGTCGCTGCAGGAGCTTGTAGAGCGTTTTCTGCAGGTTTCCCGGTTGCAGTCCAACCTCGCCCACATTGATAAAAGCCCGATTTACATGCCGGAAATTGTACGCCAGGTAGCCGCTGAGATGAAGATCCTGCTGAGTGAAAAAGCATTGAAATTCCGGGTGGATATCGACGAAAACATTGAAAATGTGAGCGGGTCTTATGAGCTGATGCTGGATGTGGTGCGTAACCTATTGTCAAATGCAATAAAATACGGTGGTCGTGATCGCACTATTGATGTCTCGCTGAAACTTGATACCTTTGGATATGGACAGGCCGATGTGGTTTTCAGCGTTACCGATTACGGCTACGGCATCGCTGAGGAGCATCGCGAGAAGATTTTCAAGAAGTTTTACCGGATTAAAGAGTATGATCTGGAGAAAGGAACCGGGCTGGGGCTGCCGCATGTGCGGGAAATAATACGTCTGCACGATGGAACAATCACCGTAGATTCGAATCCGGATATCGGATCCCGGTTTACGGTCAGACTTCCGTACAAGCCCCTGACGGATGCAAACGCATAACTACAGGGAACGATGAAACTTTTAGTATGGCTGGCAGTGATTTCGGGTATTGCTGTCGCAGGTGTAAATACGGCATATTCACAAAACGTGAACAACGTGGCGGACAGCCTGAACTTTCCGGCGTCCCAGTTGTCTGAAGCCGCGGCCCGCTACGCCGGGGCCGCTCAAAACTGGCCAGTGCTGAGCAGTCTCGCCGAGTATGATGCCCAGACCAATCGCTTTACCATTCTGCCTTCCAACTTGGAGACGCTAGCACAGTTCAGCACGGCATGGTCGCAGCTGGAGGCCAGCCGGACCCGCTTTTCTCAGCTGATTCTGGAAGGAGGGCGCGTCTTTGCCGCTGAAGAGCTGGTTGTAATCGACTCTCTTTTTGCCCGGCACCGGCGTCTGGTCAGCGAAGCCAATATCCCGGAGAGTATCCGTCTGAGCGGAACTATCGATGAGCGTGTGCAGGAGGTCAATGATCTGATCGAAACCCGGCGCAAGGCCGACATCGAAGCGCGTCTGGAACAAAAAACCGGTCAGGTTGACCGCCGGGAAGGACTGCTGGCTGAGTGGAATCCTGCCGAAACCGGTGAGCTTTTTGTCCGGGAAGACGGAATCCGTACCGGTCAGGAGTCGCAGGCCCAGCTTGTGTTTCTGGATGGAAGCGATGTTGTGCTCTACGAAAATACCACGGCGGTAATCCGGCAATCGCAGGTAGACCGGCTTACCAATCGCTCTGAGGTTGATATTGAGCTTTCGGGAGGCGGGCTGCTCACCCGACTTTCGGCCGCTGCCCGCAATCAGTCGGAGTACAGCCTGAACGCCGGCTCAGCTACCACAGATATCCGCTCGGGGAACTTCTGGGCTGAAACGGCCTCCGAAGACCGCGTTACCATGTCGAATTATGATGGTGAGGTAACGGTCCGCGCCGAAGCCGGACAGGTCATGCTGCAGGAAAACGAGGGTACCATCGTCATCCGCGGCAGGGAACCATCCGAGCCTATCCGACTGCTCACGGCCCCGCAGCACGGCTGGAGCAGTCCGGACTCGGTTATATATAATGATGAAATTGATTTGACCTGGCAGGAAGTAAACGGCGCCTCCTATTACGAGGTAGACATGGCCCCGAGCCGGACCTTCGATGCGGGCCTTCGCACGGTACGGACTTCCGGAACCGTGGCTGCCCTGACCGGTATACCCGTTGGAATCAGCTACCTGCAGATCCGGGCCTTCGACCAGAACGGACTTCGTGGCAACAATACCGCCCCGCTCCGGCTTCTTCGCATCGCTACAGACGCACCTCCGCCCATCATATTGGATCAGCGTGATCGGCAGGTTATTTATACATATGAACAGGATTTCCGACTCACGGGAACCACCCAGCCCGATGTGCGTCTGCTGGTGAACGGGAGTGATGTGCAGGTCGATATCAGCGGCCGGTTTGCTGCTCCCCTTACCGTGGAGGATGAACGAAGTGTCCGGATTCAGGCGATTGATCCGGCCGGGAATACCCGTGAGGTGACGCAGAAAATACAGTATATTGACACGGGACGCCTGTTCGATTTATCATGGTCGGTTCCTGTAACCGGAAACCAGGTAACCCGGACACCCCGGATTCTGATCAGTGGTTCGGCCTGGCCGTTCATGCGGGTTGAAATTCAGGCTGGCGACCAGCGCTGGCAGATGCCCGTGGGTTCAACCGGGCAATGGAGCCGGCAAATTTCCCCCGGCAACGCCGATTCCATAATCATTACGTTCAAAGATCGCTCCAGCGGCGAGACCATCGCCGAGCAGTCCTTCGAGTTAAACTAAGTCTTACTATTTATCCCACCATGGCGAATTTCACCTCACCTGCGGCGGCCTGTTCATCCAGTCAGCCGACCCGCGCGGTCCGGCATGCCCGTCTGAACCCTGACCAAAATCAACTTAACCGACCGGGAACGGGTGCGATCCGGCCCGGCCGCATGGTCCAGCCTGCAATGCATCAGGCTGGTGTACGGAACAACGCCACCGCTAAGCGCCGGTTGCTTGCCCACAGCCTTGTAGCGGCTGTGATGGGGATGATTTTATGCATTCCGGCCTCTGTCATCGCCCAGGAAGTATACTTTTCGATTTCAGGTCGGTCTACCACCATTACCTCCGGCGACCGGACCAACCAGTACGACTACTGGTTTCGTCCGGCCGAAGGGGTGCAAAATCCCCGGCCTGCTACGGTTGAAGTATTTGACGCCGGGCTCGGAGGCTTTGCCGATGTGCTCCAGGGCCAGCCCAGCACGGTAACCACGTTTCAGCTGTATCCTTTCGACAGCCTCTATGAGCTGGATCGTCGTGCCATTACCCCGTCGGAATCAGCGGCAACGGCCCTTGAGTCGGTATCAGCCGCAGCGGAAGACCGCTTTCTGAACCGGTGGGTGCCGTTTTTTCAGCTCGGGGAGTCGGGCAGTGTCAACGGATTCATCGTACGGGTACGTACCGATGACGGCAATGATGTGAACGATTTCAAGCTGAGGATTACCGGTCCCGGCGCAGAAGACTGGGAGCTTATCACCCTTAACCTTGCCGTAGGTTTGTATCAGTCGGGCCCCAACAACCGGTTTCAGTTCAGACCGCTCTGGTCGGACTCGCCGCCTCCGCTGCTTCGGGTAGACGGACAGGAAGACAGCCAGGTATACCTGATGGATGCCTTCGGCGAAACCCATCCCCTTTTCGAGCAGTGGACAGATTTTCAGCTGAATCGCTATGGAAAACCCAATTCCTGGGCCGTGGAAATGACCGGATCCAGCATGCGGGTCAATAACCGGGTGCTGATGGGCGTGAACGAGATCGTGCCTTTTGTCTACGATCCCATTATTCTGAACGAGACTACGGCAGGCACCCCGGATATTACCCAGGTACCGGGCGATGAGTGCCTGGTGTACGGTCTGGAAGCAGGGTACCGGGGTTTTTCCCTGAATGTAAACGAGGCTCAGTGGGAGATCGACGATACCCGCTACACCGGTGCATCTTTCCGTCACACCTTCAGCGATTATGGCCGATATGCGTATCAGGTGCTGGTACCCACGTGGGGCCGGCATGTGCCTGAGTTTGTGGCAGCTTCCGGTGAGCTCCTGGTAAACACCCCGCCCTTTGCCCAGGTTAATAATTACCGACCGATTGTGGCGCCCGGGGAGCGGATTACCCTGGATGCGAGTATGTCGTACGATCCCGAAGGCCGCGACCTGCGCTACCAGTGGTTTGTGAACGATGACCTGCGTGGCAACACCCCTACCTTCACCTTTTCCACCAGCGTGTCTGGTCGTTTTAACGTCCGGCTGGTGCTAAGCGATAATGAGTCCAACGCCAGCTGTACCCAGACCGTAGAATTCCTGCCCATTGTGGTCAACACCCAGCCCTACGCCGAAATCCGTTATGAGTCGGTCGTTGCCCGAGGCGTGGAAAGTCCGGTTACGGTGATCAACGCTCTGGATGCCGACGGAGATGAGTTAACGTTCACCTGGGAGGGAAGCGGTGTGCAGGAACCGGCTTCCGGTACGGAAACCACGGTACGGCATACCGAGCCGGGAAGCTACAGCCTGATGCTTCGGGTAAACGATAACTCCGGCACTGACAACGCGGAGTACACCACCGAAGTTCGCTACAAAATCAACGCCGCTCCGGTACCTGCCTTCGATCTTCCCACCTATCTGGCCCCGGAGCAATCGCTCACCCTGGATGCCGGCGCAAGCAGTGATCCCGACGGCGATGAACTGGCCTATTCCTGGGAGCTTTCCGACGGCCGACAGCTCAGCGGTCCTGTCCAGGAGGTCAGCTTCTCCACCCCCGGCACCTACACCATTACCCTTACGGCCAACGACGGTGAACAGGTTGACAACTCCGTTCAAACGCTCGCGCGTGAAGTGATTGTGAACGCCGCTCCGGAGCCCCGCATTGCGGCCACCGATTTCACCAACAATCCCATCGTCACCTTTGACGCAAGCGGCAGCACCGATGCCGATCAGCAAATTGAAGCCTACGAGTGGGACTTTGGCGACGGCAACACCTCCACAGGGTCCGTCCCGACCCATACCTATACCCGGCACGGCACCTACACCGTCACCCTCACCGTTGACGACGGTACCAACGTGCCCAACAGCCGGCAAAGCACAACCCACCAGATTCGGGTAAACAAAAACCCCGTGGCACAGGCCACCGCCCCTGCCATTGTTGCGCCCGGACAACCCATAGCCCTTGACGCTTCCGCCAGCACCGATCCTGACGGCGACCCCCTCCGCTTTTCATGGTCGCACAACGGCACGGAAATCGGTTCCGATGCCCGCACCGAATACACCATCAACCAGCCGGGACAACACAACCTGAATGTCACGGTACGTGATGATACGCCCTTCGAAGACGCTTCAGACAACGCTTCGGTAACCGTGCGGGTAAACCACGCTCCCGTGATTGCCTACCAGATGGATCCCGTGGTTACCGCCCCGGGACAAACCACCATCTTTGATGCGACCTCCACCTACGATACCGACAACGAAAACCTGGACATCCGATGGGAATTCAGTGACGGTATTTCGTTGGACGGAGCTTCAGTTCAACGGGAATTCGGTGAGCCGGGCGAGGTGTACTTTACCATCATCGCAGACGACGGCGAGGGTCTTTCTAACTCCGTTACCACCCAAACGGGCAGTATTCGCGTAAACCAGGAGCCGGTACTGGTCACCGAAACCCGCATACGGTCCAACGACATGACGGTGCTTCTTGACGCATCCGAGAGTTATGATCCGGACGGAGACAACCTGCGCTACACCTGGACCCTCCCCGACGGGCAAACCCGAACCGGATCGGCATTCCGCTGGACAGCGCCCGAGCCCGGTGTCCATGCCATCAGCCTCCGCATTGATGACACCGAAGACCTTTCCAACAGTCGGGTGACCGAGCGTATCGAAATCCTGATTAACCGCGCACCGGTAGCCGTAGTAGATGAGGTGATTGAATCGTGCACCGACCAGGTCATCATCTTCTCCGGAGCCCGAAGCTTTGACCCCGACGGCGACAGCTTCCAGACCCTGTGGGATTTCGGCGATGGGAACACCAGCAACGAACCCAATCCGGTACACAGTTACGCCGACCCCGGTCGCTACACGGCAAGTATCACCCTGGATGATGGTTTCAATGAAACCCCCGCCCGCCGACAGATTCCCGTCATCATTGAAGGCTCCCCGCAGGCCCGTATTCAGGGCAGTGAATTCACCGTCTGCGCCAACAGTCCGATCACCTTTGACGGCAGCGGCAGCACCGATCCCAACGGCATGATCGGTTCCTATAGCTGGGACTTCGGAGACATGAACTCCGCAGTGGGCGAGAAAACCACCCATCTGTTCACCCGTCCCGGAACCTACCGTGTCACCCTGACCATAACCGGATCGGGTACGGGCAACTGTCCGAATATCAGTCAGGCCACCGCCCTGGTAACCGTGGTAGCTGCACCGATGGCACAATTCGAGGTCCCCTCCGTAGTTGCCCCGGGCCAGACCATCACCCTGGACGGCTCACAGAGCGAGTCGGAAGATACCATTACCAGCACCCGATGGACGGTTCGCAAAGATGGTGAGGAGGTTGCCACTTTGACCGGGATGCGCAATACCTACACCCCGCAGGAGCCGGGCCGCTATGAAATCGAGCTGGTGATCAACACCGATAACCAGGCCGGATGCAGTCTGAACAGCCTTACCCGTGTAGTCCGGGTCAATGCGGCTCCACAACTCAGCTGGAACCTGCCCGACCAACATCCCCGTCACCGGCCGTTCCGGTTGTCGGCCGAGGGTTCTGCTGATCCCGACGGCTACATCGGTCGGTTTACCTGGCTGTTCAACGGAGAGGAAATCGGCGAGGGACTCACCGTTCCCATGCCGGTCGGCGAGTTTGGTACGCACCGGGTTGAGCTGATTGCCCGTGACGATGCCGGGGTAGGTAACAGCGAGGTACGCCTTTCGGGCGAGGTACTGGTGAGTCCGGCTCCGGAGCCGGAATTTACGCTGCCGGACGTGGTGTATGCCGGGGAGGAGGTGACGGTGCAGGCGGCCGATGTGGCGGACAGGGCCGGGAACGCGGTCGTGTCTGCGTGGGTGGTCAACGGCGGGGAGCTGGCCGGGGATGATGCGCGCGTGGAGGACGGGGGCCGCAGCCTTCGGTTTACGGCCCGCGGAGCCCGCTACGATATTACGCTGAGCCAGGATAACGGGCTTGGGTTGTCGAATTCGGTGGCGTCGGTGCGCAGGGTGCTGAATGTGCGCGGTGTTCCGGTGCCGCGGGTGGCTTTGCCCCAGGTGGTGGTGGCCGGAACGGCGATCAGCGCCGAGGAGCTTTCGCTGCCGGATGGGTTTGTGTTGCTGGACTCCGGGGGATGGGGTGCGGGGCAGGTGTTTACGCCGGGGGAGGCGCTGGTAGGTGAGGGGCTCCCTGCGGGGCTGACGTGTGCTTCTGTTTGGGTTGCCGGGGAGGCGGACGGGAGCAACGCCGGGGATGAAACGGCCCGGCTGTTTGTAGGATGGCAGCCTCGGGGTGAGGATACTCCGGTGCTGGCTGTGTACGGCTTCGAAGTCCCAATGCTGCCCGCGCTGCAGGCCAACGCCGATCGTATCGATGTATCCGCCACGTATAATCCGGTTAACAGCACCGTTCTGGTCCGGGCTCCGCAGCTTAATCGTCCTGCCGATGCCGCCGTTACCTTTACCTGGCAACGTTCCGGCTCCGGCGAGACCCTCGCCCGGGGCAGCTCCGCGCAGCTGCCGGTCCGACAGGGCGTGAACACCTTCGAACTTATTATCCGTGATAACGACCGCGTTACCGGTCGTGACGACCTCATCCTGCCGGTTACCGTGACGGTTGAATGATCTACACCCAAGCTATCACCAAACCCCGTTTATATATGAGGAACGAGGCCGGCACCCCGGCCTTTTTCCCCCGAATCAGTATCCATGAATCAACTTAAATTTATCCCCGATTTCCGCCAGTCGGAGGAGCTCATCGAGGAACTTCGGAACGTCGGTACAGTGAAACGCTACAGGAAAGGCGATATCCTGCTGAATGAACATGCCACCATTGCCAGTGTCCCCATCGTGCTGTCCGGCAGTCTGAAGGTATTTCAGTCAGACGATGACATCCGTGAAATGCTGCTGTACTACCTGAAGGCCGGCGAGACCTGCATTATGTCGGTCCTGGGCGGACTTTTCAACGAAGTCAGCAAAATTCGTGTGGAGTGCGATGAGGACGCTGAAATCCTGATGGTTCCGGTCACCCGACTCGGTCCGCTGCTGCAGGAGCATCCCGCCTGGACCCATTTCATATTCCGGATCTATCACCAGCGTTTCGAGGAGCTGCTGGATGTGATTAATGCTGTGGCGTTCAAGAAAATGGACCAACGGATGGCTGAACTGCTGGAAAAAATGGCGACCGCGGCGGGGAAGAAAACCATTGCTATCACCCACGAGGAGCTGGCAAATGCGCTGGGGACGGCCCGGGTGGTGGTCTCCCGACTGCTCAAGCAAATGGAGAAAGAGGGATTGGTTAAACTCAGCCGGAATCAGATTACGCTGTTGTAACGCGCCAAATTTTCCATCCGGCGCACGTTTTTTTTGCCGGAGTACTATCGTTTTCCCGACTACCACCTTTTCAACCGGCGCACGTTTTTTTACCGGTGTAACACCTTTTCACAGGAGCACCGCCTTTTCATCCGGTCACTAAAAAAAATCACGAATGTAACTTAAGTGACGGAACGGGGTTTCCAGGGGTTGTAGCTTTACGTCAGAATGTAGAATCACAAAGCTAAACAACACCATAGAAGCTATGTCTGCTGAAACCGTTTCAAAATCTTTTTCCGAGCTGATCAAAGGCGATACCCCCGTGCTGGTCGATTTTTATGCCGACTGGTGTATGCCCTGTAAAATGATGACGCCGATTCTTCAGGAAGTGAAGTCGCGCATGGGCGACGCCCTCCAGATTATTAAAATTGATGCCGAAAAAAATCCCGCTGCTTCCATTCAGTATCAGGTGCGCGGAATTCCCACGCTCATCCTGTTTAAAAATGGTCACATCCTCTGGCAGCAGGCCGGGGTAGTGCAGGCCAGTCAACTGGAAGCGATTATAAAACAAAAAGTTGCCGATTATGAGCTCGTTTGATGAACACAGCTATGCCGTGAACCTGAAATGGTCGGGAGGTCGCAAGGGGGTACTCTCCTCGCCGGACCTGACCGAAACCATTGAAGTGGCCACCCCGCCTGAGTTCGATGGGGGCGTTGCCGGCGTTTGGTCGCCCGAGCACCTGTATACGGCCTCGGTGGTCAGCTGCTTGCTCACCTCGTTTCTGGCCATAGCCGAATATTCTAAATTTCCGTTTGAGGACCTTCAGATTGAAAGTGAAGGGGTCATGCGTAAGGTTGAGGGGAAGTTTATCATGGAAAAAGTGATACTCCGACCGGTACTGACCGTGGCCGATGCCGCTCAGGAGGCAAAAGGTATACGACTGCTGGAAAAAGCTGAGCATATCTGTTTGATTTCAAGATCCATTAAATCAGAAATTCAATTTGAACCCCGTGTGGTGACGGGGTAAAACCGGTACAGAGGCTGGTGCCAGGGAGGGGTGTGGTGTTGTTGTTGTAACCCTCCCCGTTTGACATACGGCACGGTCTTCGGATGCATCTGTTCTCCTGCAGATCGCTATCCACCGGTTGTGATGCCCGTCTGCAGGCCGGCGTGACCTGCACGGGCATCCGATTCTTAGTAGTGAAGGTGAAAACAGTAAGCCATCGGGTGTAGTAGCCCGGTGGCTTTTTTTATTTAGCTGATGCCGGAGAGGGCCGGGAACCAGGCTGATAGATTAGCGTGGCTTTTTTTATTTAGTTGATGCAGGAGAGGGCCGGGAACCAGGCCGGTAGATTAGCGTGGCTTTTTTTATTTAGTTGATGCCGGAAATGGTCGAGAACCTAACCGATAGATTAGGACTGAAGCTGGATGCGTAGTATTTTCTGTACGGATCCACTATTTGACTTTATGGGGAATTAATGCAGGTCGATGTGTCACTTTACAGCAGTTTTTTAGAGCAGGCCCCCTTCGGTTTTATGCTTCTTGAGCCTTTGTATGAAAACGAGGTTGTGACGGACGCCCGTTTTCTGAGCTGTAACAGGTCCATGCTGGATATTTTTGGCAAATCGCCGGACACCGATTTGACCGGGCAACGATTCAGAGCTATGATTCCGGCTATTGATGACAAGGCGAAAGTCGATTTTTTCGGACTTTGTACGCAGGTACTACGGGACAAAAAAATCAGTAAGTCCACCGAATACTCGCGCTATACCCATCGCTGGTTGAAAACCGACATCGTTCCGATAGACAACGGCACTCTTGCGGTATCCATTTACGATGTGACTGACCAGTATGGTGAGCTCAGCGAAGCGCGGGATATGCTGGCCCGTACCGGCCGAATAGCCCGGGTAGGCGGCTGGGAAAAAGATCTGGTCAACAACCGTGATTACTGGTCGGAAGTAACCAAAGAAATCCATGAAGTACCGCCTGACTTCGATGCCAACTCCGTACCGCGATTTCATTTTTATGACCGGGGAGAGAACCACGCAGCCCTGGTTCAGGCCGTCAATCATTCGTATGCTACCGGTGAGCCTTTTGACGTGCAGACCCGCATTATAACCGCCAGGGGCAATAAACGATGGGTTCGCGTACTGGGTTACCCTACCCTCAAAGACGGCAAACCGGTGTATGTACACGGCATTTTTCAGGATATTACCGAGCAGAAAGAGCAGCAGCTGCTTCTGGAGCGGAACGGTGCGTTTCAGCAGCTGATTGCCGAGACCTCGGCTTCCCTGATTAATGTAACCAATGAGAACTTCGATGCGAAGGTAGACTCCATCCTGCAGCGGTTCGGACGATTTTTCAACGCCGACCGCAGCTATCTGTTCCGTTACAATGAAGACTGTACAGTGGCAACTAACACCCATGAGTGGGTGGACGAAGGTGTTGAGCCCCATATCCACAATTTGCAGGACCTCAGTGCGGAGTACATTCCCTGGTGGACCCGCAGGGTTACCCAGAATTACCCGGTGTTTTTTCATGATATTGATAAAATGCCGCCCGAAGCCTCGCTGGAGTATCAGATTCTCAAAGAGCAGGATGTTAAATCGATTCTGGTAGTCCCCATTTTCCTGCGGGGTATCACGCTCGGATTCTTCGGCTTTGATGCCGTCAGGGACTACCGGACCTGGTTTGAAGACGACATCAGCAAGCTCCGGCTGGTTGCCACCATGCTCAGTGACGCTATAGATAAGGTTCGCATTGACCGGGAGCTGATTGAGGCCAAGGACCGCGCCGTGGCGGCAAGCAAGGCAAAATCACAGTTTCTGGCCAATATGAGTCATGAAATCCGAACACCACTGAACGGAGTGATCGGCTACACCGAACTGCTGTTTGATACCACGCTCAACGAGCGCCAATACCGCTACCTGGAAACGGTGAAAATCTCCGCGCAGTCGCTGCTGAATATTGTCAACGATATCCTCGACTTTTCCAAGATTGAAGCCGGTAAACTGGAACTGGATCCGGTTCCTGCGGATGTTCACGAGCTGGCCGACAAAGCCCTGCTTATGTTCAAATATCAGGCTTCCAGAAAGCAGCTGGATCTGGTGCTGGACGTGGATGAAACCACGGATTTCAATGTGGTTGTGGATCCCCATCGCCTCAATCAGGTCATTCTGAACCTGGTAAGCAATGCCGTCAAATTTACCGATGAGGGGTCGGTCAACCTCGCACTGAATCTGGATGAACTCCCCAGCGGAATGGGCAGACTCCGGGTTTCCGTGCACGATACAGGGATTGGTATTGCCCCGCAGGCCCGGGAAAATCTGTTCAAGGCATTCAGTCAGGCCGACGGGTCCACAACGCGTCGTTTTGGAGGAACCGGACTGGGATTGGTCATCTCCAACCTGCTGGTTGGCAAGATGGGCGGTGAGATTGGCATCCGTTCCGAGCCGGGCAAGGGCTCAGAGTTTTTCTTCTCCATCGATGTACCCCTGGTACGCGGTCACCGTCACAGCGTTCATAAAAAAGAAATGGTGAAGACCCGCGCAGGCAGTCCTGGCCTGAGTTTTATACCCTCACCCACCATATTGATTGCCGAAGATATCCCGTTGAACGCCAATCTGATCCGGCTTGTGCTGAACAAGCTTATCCCGGATGCACATATCCTGATGGCCGAAAATGGGAAAATCGCCGTGGATATAGCGATGAACAATCCGGTGGATGTGATCCTGATGGATGTTCATATGCCCGAAATGGACGGTCTTGAGGCCACGCGTACCCTTCGGAGTCGTAATCATGATGCCGTAATCATTGCGCTGACCGCCGGCGTTGTGGCGGAAGACAAGGAGCGTTGTATGGATGCGGGAATGGATGATTTTCTGGCTAAACCTGTGCAACAAGATGTGGTAGCTAAGATGTTGTATAAGTATATTGGTGCCTAGAACCACATTCTACCACTAATTCTATACTTATGGCTTATCGTCGGACCGACCGGATGCAGCAGCGGGTGGATGAGCGGCGGCAGTCTATCCTGCATGCAGCTGAAAAACTATTTGCCGAGAAGGGGTTTGAGTCGACCACCATGAAGGATATTACCCGGGCTGCGGGTACATCTATCGGTAATCTGTATTTCTATTTTCCCAACAAAGACGATCTGATGATGCGTCTGATTGAGTCGGTCATCAACCGAATCTGGGACCATGAGTTTGATCCGGGGGAGTATAATCTGACCATCAATCCCCTCACCCATGAGGCGGTTGACGATTACCTGAAAATTCAGGCATTCTTTGCCAATGAGTCCTTCGCCCGGAATATGCTCAACATTGTACCGCACAAACTCTTCCGAAAACACATCCTCCGCTTTATGGAGCAGATGTCGCGCCGGCGGTACGACAGTTACGGCGAGCGTTTTGTGTACATGGATCAGGATATGGTGCTGGCCTACCATCTGGGTGGTTTGCTCACGGTGCTGGAACGGGTTCTGATCGGCGAACTGGATCGTACTCCCCATGAAATCGGTATGTTCCTTGCCGAAAGTAAGCTCCAGATCCGGGGGTTGTCGCGCGAGGAGATAGCCGTTATTTTGGAGGAGATGGAACAGACACTGAAGGTGGTCCTGACCCATCTTTGATGGGTGCCCCTGCTGTGCCAGCCTGTATAGGGGATGCAGCAGACCACATTTTCACCCAAAATAATCACGTTTTGTGAACATTGTGGGGTTCAAAGGTCATGGCTGCCGGTCTGAACCTGCGCGACATTCGCGGCGATGCTTTAATACGATGTCGGTTTTGACGGAAGATGTACGCTACATAAAGAGAAGGATTCACGTGCGCCAACAGCCCTCCCAATGCGCTGTTATTGCGGGGTTGCGGTGTCTGCCGGATGGCGGCCGGTGCAAAGGGCGACGGTTCAATCGGATCACAGCGTCTGTACCGTGCCTGTATTTTAACGAGTTGCAATATGGATAATGATACCTGGACACGCGCTTCGGCGTTGTTCGATGAGCTTTACGAATTACCTGAAGCCGACCGGATTTCCTACCTGAAGAAACTGGCACAAACCGACCCTGCGTTGTATCGCCGTCTTACGGAAATCATGCGCTTCGAAAAGGCCGGCGGATCGTTTCTGGGCGATGAAGCCCTCAGCCGCTATGGCGACTTCATCGGTGATCTGGTAGGACAACTGGACGACCCGGTACCTATGGAGGGTCGGCTTATTGGCAGCTACCGCATCATCCGGCAGGCAGGTTACGGAGGAATGGGGGCCGTTTACCTGGCTGAGCGCTCTGACGGTGCCTTTGATCGTCGCGTGGCCCTCAAATTCATCCGAACCGAACTGCAGCAGACTACCCTGATTGAACGGTTTAAGCGCGAGCAGCGTATCCAGGCCAGCTTGCAGCACGAGGCCATTCCACGCCTGTACGATGCCGGTACCGATGAGCACGGAACTCCCTACATCGTCATGGATTATGTAGAGGGTGAACCGGTAACCGAATATGTTCGCCGGGAACAGCTGCCACCGGCAAAAATCCTGGATCTCTTTGCACGGATCTGTGATGTCATCCACTTCGCCCATCAGAACCTGATTATTCACCGCGACCTGAAACCCTCCAATATTTACATCACACCCGATGGAGACATCAAACTGCTTGATTTCGGTATCGCCACCCTGGCCGACCCGGATTCCGGTGAGGGTCACGTACGTACCGGCCTGAATTTCTTTTCACTCACGTATGCCTCGCCCGAACAGATCAGCGGTCGGCCGGTGACTACAGCCACCGACACGTATGCCCTGGGTGTGCTGCTTTATGTGCTGTTAAGCGGGAAGGTTCCCTATACCACAGAGGATAAAACCCCGGCTGCTATCCAGCAGGTTATCTGTGAAGACCCCGTTGTACCGCCGAGCAGGAAGGTGGATGAAGAAAACACGGGCGAGGTAGTCGGTGGGGAACCGATACGGCGGTTTGCGGTAACGGCACGGCAGCTGCGCGGCGATTTGGACACCATCGTACTGAAAGCCCTGGAAAAAGAACCGTCGCGGCGCTATCTGTCGGTACAGGCCATGGCCGATGATATCCGCCGTTACCTGAATAACGAACCCATCCAGGCCCGTCCACCCGGCTACCTGTATACGTTAGGCAAGTTTCTGCGCCGCAATGCCGCCGCCGCTGGAACAGCGGCGCTGGTATTTTTGATGCTGCTTTCCGGTTTTATCTACCACTCCGTTACCGTAAGTGCCGAACGGGATATTGCCCGGAATGAGGCTGCGAAGTTTGAGCAGATGGCCGGTTTTCTGGTTGACTTGCTGGACTACGATGAAATGGCCGTGCCACCGGAGGAGGCTACCGTCGCCAATCTGCTGCAAGCCGGTACCCTGAAGCTCTCCACGGGATTGCAGGATAATCCCGAAGTGCGTGCGGAGCTGTTGCTGGCGGTGGGTCGTTCATTTCTGAGCCTGGGCGATAATCAGCAGGCCCTTGATATGATATCCGAAGGCGTGGCTATTATGCAGGAGCGGGGCGGCGGATACGCGCTCACACTCGGCGAAGCCCTGACCGAACTGGCGGAAGTGCAGCATCATACCGGAAATCCGGCCAGTCTTGAAACCATTGACGAAGCCCTGCTGCTTACGGAACAGGAGCATGGTCGGGTGTCTGAACCCCACGCCCGGGCCCTGCACCGCAAGGGCTGGTATCTGTACCGACTGGAAGAGGGCAATGAAGAAAACCGCGACCGGGCAGCGCTGTACTTCGCTGCCTATCTGGGGATTATGCATTCTCTGTTTGATTACAGCGATGAGCAATACGCCCTCGCCCTGATTGAATATGCATCGCTTAAAGCAGACTATGCCGATCGAATGGCGTTATATGAGGTCGCAAAGGGACTGGTAGAGGCCCGCGAAGGGCGTTATCACTACCGGGTGGCCAATATCTACGATTCTATGGCCCTTGACACCCGGTTTGAAGACCCGGAGCTGAGTATTTCGTATTTCCGGGAGGCAATGGAAATCTATACCTCGCTTTATGGCGATAATCACTACCGCACCATAAACACCCAGACGAATATGAGTTCGGCGCTTCGTCGGGCCGGAAGAAATGAGGAGGCGATTGAGGTACTGCAACGTTCGGTGGACGGTGCGAAACGACTTTATCAACCGGGTAGTGTTCGTATAGCGGATCAGCAGTTCTGGCTGGCCAATGCATGGATGGTTGCCGGTGATCTGGAGAAATCGGGCCGGCTTTTTGGCGAAGCGCTGCGTGTGTACGATGTGAATTATGAGCCGGGCAGCCAGAAACCGGAGCTGGCCAGAACGCTGGCAGGCCAGATTATGATGAATACGGGCAGGCCGGATGAGGGTCGGGCTATGATTGAACAGTCCATAGCCAATACCATTGCCCTGCACGGGGAAGACCATAGTATGGTTAGCTTCTCACGGGGCCGGCTGCCGGACTAACGCTCCACTGAGGGTGCCTGTTAAGGACTGATTTCCACGATGCAGTTGTGAAGCTTTCGTGGGGTAAGCGTTGATTACTACGATACTGCTGCGGAATCTGCGCGGGGTTTATTGAGCGCATCAGACCGGTCAGGTCGCGTTGCGTATGTTGCCCTGGTTGCTTCGCTCAGGGTAATTCCTTCTGCAGACGACCGTGCAGCCAGGCCCGGGCTTTGATCCAGTCGCGGTTCACGGTTCGTGAAGATACATTCAGGCTTTGGGCCGTTTCCTCCAGGGTGAGCCCGGCGTAAAAGCGAAGTTCCACAATTTTAGCCAATCGTTCGTCTACATCCTGAAGTTCGGTGAGCGCTGCGTCGATATCGATGAGCTCGGTTGCCTGCTTTTCAACGGCCATCGTACGTTCATCGATGGGCACTTTCTCCGGGTTGTTGCCCCGCTTGGCGGCCAGTCGTTTGCGGGCGTGGTCGGTGAGTACCTGTCGCATAGCCCGGGCGGCAATGGCGTAGAAATGCCCGCGATCCTGCCAGTCGGTATCGGAAACGGCTACCAGCTTGAAAAACACCTCGTGTACCAGGTCGGTTTTGCTGAGGGTATGGTCAGGACCTTCACGGTTTAACTGATTGCGGGCAATGAGAAGGAGATTATCATAGACGATGTCAAAAAGCAGCTTAGTGGCATGCTCATCGCCCGAGCGCAATCCGTGGAGTAGTTGCGTAACCTCAGTTTGGATATGGGATGAAGCTGATTCCATAAATATATTGATATCCGGCCGGTCATCCGGATCCACAAGTACAACGGTCGATAATGGTGAGTGTACACGCCGGGGAGACACGTAAATACCCCGGCATCAGACGAACGGTTTATAGTAGACTGTCCACCCGAAGGTATCTTGTAATGAAATACCCCTTCATAAAAACGAACGTCTAACATGGGCAACTAAACCCAAAAATGCAAGTGTCTTCACGCTGGAATTGGGTTCGGTCTCCGTGTTGCCTTAGCAACGGTTTGTTACAGTTTTCATAGAATCTGTCAGCATTAGAGTATTCGTTTTATCTTGTTGGTTCTAAATGAATCTTCCTATGAAATCCAGAGCCGTTTTGCTGATAATCCTGCTGGTGGTATGGATGCCTGCCCTGGCATCGACCCTGCCGGAGGTATACCTCAGTGAAGTGATGTCTTCTAACGGGACGGTACTGGCTGACGATGACGGAGACTATACAGACTGGATTGAACTCCACAACCGAAGCAGTGTGCCGGTTAACCTGGAAGGGTTCGGTCTGAGCGATAATTTCGGGGAACCCTTTAAATGGGCGTTTCCCGCGGTTACCCTGGGACCGGGTGATTACCTGCTCGTCCGGGCATCCGGCAAGAACCGTATACATCCCGACTCCACCCTGCATACCAACTTTGCCCTGGCATCTGAGGGTGAGGAAGTTGTGCTGACCCGACCAGACGGGGTGCGCTCGGATGTGCTCCTGCCTACGGCGATACCCGCTGATGTTTCCTATGGCCGGAGCCCAACCGGCGGATCTGCCTGGGTTTTTTTCAGTGAACCCACACCGGGCGCTGCCAACACTACTCCGACTGCTTCACAGGTACTAAGTCCGCCGGTATTTTCGCATGACAGCGGCTTCTATAACACCGGATTTAATCTAACGTTGTCGCACCCGGACCCTGAAGTACAGATTATTTACACATTGGATGGGTCCGAACCCGGGGAACAGGCGCTGCAGGGTATTCCATATCGCTACAAAACCAGCTATAACCGGTTTGCAAATGAAGAAACGGGGATCATCGTGGAAGATACGTTACGATCTTACATGTACACGCAGCCCCTGACCATTGAAGACCGCACACCGGAACCGAACCGGTTCAGTATGATTCCATCCACCTGGGATGCGGATCCGTTTTACCTGCCGGACACTCCCGTGAGTAAAGCTGCTGTTATCCGGGCAATCGCCCAAAAACCCGGCGCACTGCCAAGTAAAATTATCACCCGCAGCTACTTTGTCATTCCCCAAAATGAACGTTCCCATCTTCCCGTAATTTCCCTCGTGACGGATCCTTCGGGCTTGTTCGATTATGACGATGGAATTTATGTACCCGGGGTTGATTTTGATCAGTGGCGCAGCGAGAATCCCGATGAAACCGCTGAATCAAATACAGCGGCGAATTATCACCGCAGAGGGCAGGATGCAGAACGAAACGGCTACATGAGTTTCTTCGAACCGGATAACCCTGCCGTTGCCATCGAGCAGGAAACCGGTATACGTATCCACGGATTTACCGCCCGGCGAAATCCCAATAAATCTTTAAGGCTCTATGCCCGGGGACGTTACGGAGATGAGGTCTTCAGTTATCCATTTTTTAGCGGTGTCCCGGGAGAAACGCACCGTCGCCTGATTCTCCGGAATGCAGGTCAGGACTTTCGTTATGCCTATCTGCGTGACGCTTTGGCGCAGAGCCTGGTTTCCCATATGCGTTTTGATACCCAGGCCTACCGACCTGCAGTTTTGTATATAAATGGTGAATATTGGGGTATTCATGATATCAGAGAACGTCTTGACAGACATTATCTGGGAATTCAATATGGGCTTGATTCCGATAACCTGGATATCAATGAAACCAACTTTGTACCGGTTGACGGAGATGTTGTCCATTATTTCAACACCATTCAGTACATGTTGGATCACGACCTGGCTGCTGACGAGCACTACGAGTATATCACTACCCGTCTGGATCCGCAGAATTTCATGGATTATCAGATTGCCCAGATGTTTGTGCAAAATCTGGACTGGCCGGGCAGTAACGTTCAATACTGGCGTTTGCGGACGGACCAATATAAGCCGAATCGACCGTACGGTCATGATGGCCGATGGCGATGGCTGATGTATGATATGGACCGTACTATGACGTTGTACCCTGACATAGACCAGGACTGGACATTCAATACCCTCGCCTACGCCACAGCCGAAAATAGTGATAGCTGGCAGAATCCGCCATGGGCTACCCTGATACTCCGAAGCTTGCTGAAAAATGAAGGCTTTCGCCATGAGTTTATCAATCGATACACCGATCAGCTGAACACGGCCTTTACAGCAGCACGTTTTTCTTCATTGCTGGATCAGCTCACCGCGGGTATCCGACCTGAAATGCCCGCGCACCTGTCGCGGTGGAGATATGTCATTGAATCTATGTCTGCATGGGAACAGGAACTAAACCGTGTCCGTGAATTTGGTGTGAACCGGCCTGCCATGGTCTTCGGGCATCTTCAGGAGTTTTTCAATCTGGGCGATTTATATACGGTGACGGTTTCTGCTGCCAACAACCATCAGGGTCTTGTAAAACTCAACAGCATGTACCTTGCCGAAAATACCCCGGGTGTGGTTTTCCAGCTTAACGAATGGTCGGGCAGGTACTTTGGAGATGTTCCTGTTCAGCTTTCAGCGCAGCCGCATGAGGGGTATGTATTTTCCCACTGGATGATTAACGGAGAACGATGGGATCAGGAGAGCCTGAGTTTGTCCTTGCAGTCCGATACCCATATTACGGCATATTTCAGCGATAAGGTCGCTGAGCCGGCTCCTGAAAACCAACTGGTTCACTACTTCCTCTTCCAAAACCTGCCCAATGATACCCCGCTTAAAAGTATAGCCAGTGTATATTCTGACGACACCGCGGGCAGTCCCTCGTTGTTTTTCAGCTCCAGCCTCGCCGGATACCCCTTTGATGCAGCGGATCCATCCTGGCGAACCGCCTCCATGGAGCGCCGAAATCAACCAACGCCGCTGAACTACCGGCCTGAAGGAAACGGCGGAATATCGTACGAACAGACTGGCAGCATTCGTGCTTTGCAGGTCCGGCAACCTTTCCGTACCGATGGACTTGAAAATACGCTGATTTTACACCTGCCCACTACCGGTTTTGATGATCCGGTGCTGACTTTTGCGGCTAAGGACGAAGATGCCGGAGCGTACGGACTTTACATAGATTACGCCGTTGATTTCGAAACCCGGTCAACCATCGATGGTCGCGTTGATACCGTACATACCTGGACCGACGCAGGGCTGGTGTCAACCGATCGGTATAAATCGCTGCTCAACAATACCTACCAGCTTTTTTCGGTCGATTTCAGCGAGATTGAGCAGGCCGCGCAGAACCCGCATTTCAGAGTCAGAATCCGGTTCGACGTGCAGGACGCTTCCCTCGCTAATGGCGACCGGGTCACATTCAACAACATCGCCCTGGACGCCGTCCCGGTATCGGTATCGGCTCCGGTACTGGCAACAGACCTGCCGGAAGCCTTCTCGCTGGGTCAGAACTATCCCAACCCGTTCAATCCGCTGACCACCATCCCCTTTACACTCACTGAATCGGCCCCGGTCCGGCTCGAAGTCTATAACACCATCGGCCAGCGTGTTGCTGTTCTTCGCAACGAGGTGCTGCCGGCCGGCTGGCATGAAGTCCGCTTTGACGCCACGGGACTGAGCAGCGGCGTGTATGTTTACCGACTGGAATCGGCCGGGCAGGTTCAGACACGTAAACTTCTCCTGATCCGTTAAGAGCGATGCAAACCAAATGAGCTATGCGTAGAAAACCATCTGTTTTTCCCCTGCCTGCGGTCGTCGCCCTGCTTGCCGGAGTCCTGATGTTGAGCTCATGCTCTGAGCGCTACCTCAGCACCGTTTACCTCACCGAGTCCGATGAACTGCTGCGCCTGCATGGCAGACCCTATACCGGTGTTGCCTTCACTGAAGGACCTGACGGACAGCTTCTGTCTGAAATCCGCTATCGCGATGGCATCCCGCACGGAAGCTGGAAGGAATGGCACGAAAACGGGCAGTTATACCAACAGGTTACCATGGAGGCGGGTCGCAGACACGGTTTGCTAGAGGCCTGGTATCCGTCCGGTACCATGCAAGTCCGCTCCAACTGGCAAAACGGAAACCTCCACGGGCTGTACGAGGCATGGCACGAAAACCAGACGTTGTTTACGCAGGGGGTCTACGCCGAAGGACTTCGCACCGGCGAGTTCACTGAATTTAATTCGGACGGACAGCTCACCCGACAGGCCGGCTACGAAAACGGCCTCCTTCATGGTTCCGTGAACACTTGGTATGATGACGGGACGCTTCGCAGTACGGCCACCTACGAGAAAGGTCTGAAGCATGGGGTTTACGATGCGTTTAATGCACAGGGTCAGCTGGTCCGGCAAACCAACTACGAGCACGGCCTGCGTCAGGGACTGCAGCAACAGTGGTATGACGACGGAACCCTCCGCCAGACCGGTCAATTTGAGCAAGATCTGGAGGAAGGGCTCTTCGAACTATTCTCTCCGGAAGGTCAGCTTCAGCAGCGGGTCGTCTATCAGGCCGGGCAGGTACTATCCGAAGAAACGCTCGACACCAGCCTGGCAATCTTGCAGCAGGAGGAGGACGGACTTCACACAGATGGTGTTTTCCGTGAGTTTGACGAAAACGATGTGCTGGTTCGCCAGGTCCGTTTTCAGGATGGACATATGCACGGGTTGTATGAAATATGGCATTCCAACGGCACCATCCGGCTTACAGGGACCTATGAGCAGGGTAACCGGGAAGGACTGTTTGAATATTTCAATACTGACGGACAGCTCATCAAACAGGAGCGCTACCTCAACGGACTGTTGCATGGCGAATCTGCCGAGTGGCACGATAACGGTACACTCCGGCTGCAGGGTTCGTTTATTTCGGGCTTACGCGAGGGATATTTCGAGGAGTTTGATGAAAACAGTCGTCTTATCCGTAAAACACAATACCGTAACGGACAGAAGAACGGGTCACTCGAAGAATGGCACCCCAATGGAAATATTCGCCTCCTCGGGACGTATCGGCGTGATTTACGCGAGGGCGACTTCGACGAATTCAGCCGCAGCGGCGAGTTTATCCGCCAGACTCAGTACCTGAATGGCCGGCGTTCTATGCGCGCCGGTTATGCTGATAACCAGCTGCATGGATCCCTGGAGACCTGGTACCCAAATGGTAACCGAAAAACCGTGGCCCGGTTTGAGCAGGGGCTTCAGCATGGTTTATACGAAGAGTGGTTTGAAAACGGGGTACTTCATATCCGGGCTACCTATCAAAATGGTGAACTTAACGGTACATATGAACAGTGGAATCCCAGAGGAGAGCTGGTACGAATGAGGGTGTACCGCAATGGGGAGCCTGAGCCCTGATTGCGGCAGACGGGATCGTTTTATAGAAGAATCTAATTTTTTTATGGGGAGCCACCAAGTAGCTTGAGATACGTGTAGACATTAAGAAATAAGCACCCTTTTTTAGAGCCATTTAGCAGAATAACCAACGTTTTTTGTTGTTAGGGAGTGCTCCAGTGGAACATGTTCAGTCAATCCGGGAGCCTCATGGTACACCCGCTGTGTCAATAATTATAGATTTGTAATCAAAGGTTCGTGTGGCTTCACCCGATGGAACCCCCTCCGTTATGGAAAATCCTGCTTCAGTTTATCCGGTTAGCAGCAACGAGATTGATTCTCGTTATGAAATCCATACCGCACATTATCTCAAACTTGCAGTAGGATTTTTCTCCCTTATGCTGATGCTGACCAGCATACTGGATATACTGTTTCTGGGTTCTGCATCACTGCCTTTTATAACAAGCCGAATTGCTGTGGCAATACTGGTGCCGTTGATCTGGTATAAAACCCGCAACAGCGAAACCCTTCGTTTTTACTGTATTCATGCAGCATTACTGCTGAGTCTTGTGCATACGCTTTGGATAACCGGCTCTTTATCACACGGCACCGGACTGTTCTACCTTCACCTCATGGCAGCAGTCTACCTGTTAACCCCCGTGTTTGTTCTGTGGGGTACAGGACATATGTTGTTTCAATGGAGTGTTGCTGCTGTGTTTATACTCATATTCTCCCTGCTGATTCCGCATTCCGTGGAGGTTTATCTGCAGGGAGGACTCGTTCTGCTGTTCACCACTGCTGCGGGGGTGCTGATACCGCGTATAGCCCGACCATTTCGCAGGGAGGTTGCCCTGACGCGCATTCTGCTTGAAAAAGGGGTGATTAAACCGGAAAAAGTATCCCATGGCGGGATGGATGAGGCCGCTGAAAGCAACGCTGAAAATCGAAATGACAAACCATTGTCTGCCCGGTCCGACCCGCAGGGTCGTCCCCGTTTTATAACCTTCGAGCAAGCGTATTCACGACGGGTGAAAACCGACACTGCTGACCTGGAACGGGTCGATTTGTCAGAGCTGGTGAGCCAGGTGCTTAAAGACGTGCGCCAGAAATCAATATCCAACGATGTCAGAATTAAACTGATTCGCCCCGGAAACGGACTCATGGTCCGGGTGCATCCGGAAAACACGCAAAAAGCACTACTAAATTTGTGCGATGAACTTATTTCCAAAGCGGCCGGCAGATCTATTCAGGTAATGACAGAGGCCAATGAATACCTCGTTCTCATCCACGTCGTCGTGTCAGATACAGGCATTGCGGCCGATGACTTTGCGGCCTTGAGTGCAGCTCTGGACGAGCTGGCTCCCGGGCTGGAGCCGTACACCGAGCTGAAACCGATAGGTGTACTTGAGGCGGTTGCCCATCTGCACCAAATGCGGGCCACGTTGCTGCACACGCGATCCGATGAGGGCGTGTATTACGTACGATTTGCATTTCCTTTTGTAATTCCGGCTAAATCAGCGAAGGTATGAGACAGGCTGTGCCGTTTACCGGAATCACGATAACCCTGTTTCTGATTTACTCAGGCCTGGAATATCGTATATCCGATACGCTTCTCAGTGTGGTTGATACCTCGTTTACCCTGCTGCTCTTGGCGACGTTTATTTATGTGGTTTTACGATGGGTATCTGAGCGAAGACCAGAGCAGATTGGGTACATGGCCGTTTGCTGGACGGGTCTTATGTTTCTGGATGCCCATTTTGTTCCCCTGGGTGTTCTCATGTTCCCGGTACTCTTTTTTTCAGCCGTGAACCAGGCAATGGGCAGTATAAACCTCATCCCGGTACCGGGCGAACGGGATCCGAAGCCCGTAGTACCTGTAACTTCATTCTGCCTGCATGGCGACATCCCACTGGAATGGCCGGCTGTCAAACCTGTTCTTAAGTCCATCGGCTTGTTTCTGGTATTCCCCGGCGTGGTCTTTTTGGGTTATACGGCGATTAAAACCGGCTTCGTCTGGATTTCGCCGGAGTTCTGGTCGTTACCCGATCCGGATACCGTAACCGCAGCAGGTCACCAGCCTCCATTGGAGGCCTCTGTGTTACCGGTCACGCTGATCTCTGACGGATTACCAACGGAGATCACCCCTCGTCTGGTCGCTTTCCTTTTTGTGGCATGGATTGCGTTGTGGCAGCTCGGATCGCGACCGTTGCTTTTTTATGTGAGTGCAGCCCCGTCCCTGTCGCTCCTCATAGCTGCGGTCGGGCAGTCTGATAACGGTCTTGTTACAGCACCTGATCTGATACTGGCTGCATCGGTGCTCACCACACTTCTGGTAGCCGGTACTATGTCTGGTGGGTTGGTCCGATGGAGCGTGGTTTCGGCCCTGATCGTATCAATGGGGTTCCCGTTGTCTTCCGTGTTTCAGGAGTCCCTGCAAATAAACCAGTCAATCCGGCAATCAGTTATCATACCGGAGGCTGCCGCGGAGGCAACCGAGCGGCTGGAACAGTCAGAGGCTGCATCCGCTGCCGACCAAACCCATGTTCCCGAGGTTGCGGATAGTCCCGTGGAAACACCACTACCCGAACCGGTTTACACGGTCAGCTGGAACGACAGTGACCGGTATTATTTCGAAGTGAAGGTTGTCAACAGCACCGGAAGCCTGGCGCTGAGAAATTATCAGCGCTTGCTCGACCAGGATGAATCCGGCCGGGTCACGCTTATTCCCCAGTATCGTGAAGGTCGTTTTGTGCGATGGCTGGTGGGTGTGGGACAGTACACCACCTACTGGGACGCGGCCAATGCAATACGGGCTGCCGGGGGGGATCAGGCCCTGGAGGAAGCTTTCATCGTACTGCATCACTACACAGATTTCAGGGTCTTTGGTGACGCCCCGGATTATAATCCATCAGCGCAGGGCTATACCCTGCTGTTGGGCACCGTTACGTCGCATACGCAAGCAGAAATGGTTGCAGACGCATGGAATCAGATCGGATTCAACCAGGTACGGATTATAGCTATCCCTTCCGGGAGTCGATACCAAATCGTAACCGGCAGATACAACGATCAGACCGAAGTGAGTATGCTGGCTGAATATGTCACCCGCAAATCGGGTATTGATGTCCGGCCCGTTCCCTTGCCCGACTAAATGCAACATCCGGATTCTTTACATCTATCGGTTAAAACGCCTCTTTCCCTGCCAGATACCAGGTGGAGTGAGACAAAATGAACTCTGGTACTAAACACAAATACGCACTTCAGAACAGAAAACACGTTGTTCAAAAACACAAGGCGCCTAAAAAATTAGGGTTTTCCAAAAAATACTGTGACCGCGTGATATCGCCGTAATCTTGCGGCAGTTAACACCATCAGCCTACGCAACTATGAAATCTTCAGATCAACCGGCAGGAAGCAGAGCCGAAATGGCCCGCACGGCGGCCAGGGCCGGCATATTTTACGATGAAATCTCGGTGAGTACCGATGAAATCAATCGTGAAATGCGTATCCAGAGCCGGCATTACCTGAACTTGCTCATCTGGACCACCCTTTTCCTGTATCCGCTCTTCACGTTTCTGGACTATCTGTACATCGAGCCCTATTGGCTGGAGATGCTCACAGCCCGTATTATTCTGCTCGCCGGGGTATACATCCTGTACGACTACAGCTCCCGATCAGACCGGTGGTTGCTCGCACCGGTACACCTTCTTCTCACGGGCATCACCTTACAGATGGTTGGGTTTGCCCTTTTTGCACCCCTTACGGCGTTTTACTACTACATGGTTGCCTGGTCGCTGTGCTTTGTAGCCATCAACCTGGCCATGCTCTGGCAGCCCTACAACGGTCTGCTTCAGCTCTTCATCGCCGTGGGTGCCTTCATCGGATTAAATCTGACCTACAGCCCACATCCAATCAGTCTGCTGGTTGAATATGGCGGGATGTTCTTTTTTGTCACCGCTACCCTATCCCTGTTCATTCCCGCCGTACGCTATGAGTATGAGTCGCGCAAGGTATCGGCCGATATCTTCCGCAAGAAAGCCAACCTCAGACTGGAGCAACAGGTTGCTGAGATTGTCCGGCAGAAAGAACTTCTTGAGCAGAAAAGTGCCGAACTGAAACGATTCAACGACCAGAAAACGCGTTATCTGAATATTTCTACCCACGGAATCAAGAACCCGGTCAACGGAATTCTGGGACTGCTGGAGTTGATGAAAATTCAATATGGCGATGCGTTGCCGGAAGACATTCGCTCCATGCATGAGGATATGGAACAGGCGGCTACGCACATTAATGAAGTGGTAGATCAGTATCTGGACGTGCAAACCATCGAACACGATAACGAACCCCTCGCGCTTCAACGTACGGATATGCTGCACGTAATCGATACCGCGGTGGCTGCGGTCAAAACGGAAGCGGACGACCGATACATTACCGTGAGTTATCTGAAACCCTCCCGTGAACTGCCGGTCATGGCGCATGAATCCTACCTGAAACAATCGGTTACGGGGTTGCTTAAATATGCGGTACTCCTGTCGCAAAATAACAGCGAACTGAAGGTACTGGTGGAGCAGGAGGGACATAAGGTCCGTTGTCACATTTCCCAGGCTGCTACTACGGTGGAGTACAAGGAACTTGACGAAATGTTCAACCGTCTGGAGACGCTCACCGAACAGGGTAAATCCGCCAAGAGCAGCACCGGAGTTGGGTTGTCGCTTTCCCGACAGCTGCTCAGGCGTATGCAGGCTACACTGTACTACTCCAGCAACAAACAAACCGGCCTTTATTTTCTTGTGGAATTCAATTATGCCAACTTATCTGACTATCATGAAATCACCTATTAGTACCCGCAGCTTTCCTGACGTATTCACCGGCAGCCGGTCTCCCGGAAGGATGATAGGGCTGTTTGTAACCATGGTTTTGGTTTTGGTTACGGCAGCACCGCTGCAGGCCCAGCCGGAATCGTTACCGTTTACGGCCTATGATTACAACGATGTGATTCTGACCGGTCGTTCTTCTACGGCAACCTATTTTTTCCGGGTTCCTTCCGACATTGACCTGGCCAACAGTTACATTACCCTGCAGCTGGGGTGGTCTGAGGTGCTCATGATGAACCGGTCATTTGTATCGGTCAGGGTCAATGATATGCCGGTCACGTCACGCAGACTTTCATCCGACCCGGGTACGCTTCGTGTTCCACTGGCCGGAACCCTACTTCCGGAGGATAACTTCGTGAAACTGGAGATTGGAACCGATGTGACCATTACCGATGATCGCTGTGAAGATGTGCTGTTCAATACCATGTGGGTGACCATTTCGGGCAGATCGACCCTCCATGTACGTCGGACCGGTGCGGTGGCCGAACCTACCATCGCTTCCTTCGTTCCAACGATTCGCTATATCGGCATACCAGACAACCCGTCTCTGGTTGATATGGAAACCGCTGTCTGGCTGAAGGCATTTCTGGATAAAACCTGGGGGAACCAGTCGGCCGAAATTACCACCTATGCCGAGGCGATACGGCAACCGTCCGGCAGTGTATTGCTGGGTATGAACGGAGTGATACCGGATTCCCTGGTCAACCGCTTAACGCAGACGCAGCCACAGGGTCAGGGTCTGCTTGAGCTAATCCGCCGGCAGTACCGGGATGGTCAGAGCATCCGTCGTTATCGCCATCTGATTGTGACCGGCAGGGACTCAACCGGGTATAAAAATGCGGTCAACGCCCTGCTCGACCGTAACCAGGTGAGTACGGCTTTTGGCAGTTATCTGAGTGTGGCCAGCGCCGTTGCCCCGTATGAGGTGCGTTCGCAGTACCGTAATCGCACGCTGACCCTGCGCGACCTGGGGGCTCCTGACGTAGCCCTGCAGGGGATAGGCTCCCAGCAGGTAGAATATAACTTCTCGCTGAATGATTTCGGCTACCTGCCCGAAAATATTGATATGGTTCTGAATGCCAGATACAGCAGTATTGATCCGGAAGACCGTGGCATATTGAATGTGTATATCAACGACTTCCTGCAGTCCAGTCAGCGCCTGGATCAGAGTGGTTATCTGAGCCATCAGCTCCGTTTTCGGCGCGATCAGCTTCAACCCTTCAACACCATTACCGTTGAGTTCGTGTACTATCCTCCGCAGATGAGTTGTGAAAGCGTCACCGCCGACTTCTCTGCCCGCGTGGATACGCGGCAATCGGTGCTTAACGGTGGCAGGGAATATCAGCCGGAACCCTTATCGTTTCATCACTTCCCCACGGTTTTTTATCACCCTGAAACCACCCTGCTCATCGACCGTGCCCCGGCTCTCCGGACGTTGAATGCCGTGGCCCGAACCGTGGCTTTTCTGAATACCAACGTGCAGGAGCGGATGCTGCTGTTTCCGCGCATTTACTATCAAAACGAGGTGGATCGCCAATTCCTTCGTTCCCGCCCCGTAATAGGATTCGGCGTGAGCGGCAGTACATTAACCTCCCATTTCGATGGGGCTATGGTACGTTCCGGGGAGACCTTCCGGATTCAGTCAGAGGGTCTGGGTCGGGAGTTATTCGCTACAGCCGACACGGCCAACGTTGGCATCGCACAAATCTTCCTCGAAAATGCTCAGCCAGTACTATTGTTGACCGCAATGGGAGGGCGTTCACGTGCCGGCCACGAATATATCGCCTCGGTGATTTCCGATCAGCGTTTCCGGCTTACCAACAATCTGGGCATCGCCAACCACGAAACCCACCACTTGTTCAACATCAACGAATACACGGGAGTGACCGGAGGCGATGGCACCACTACCTGGCAATACTGGTTCGACCGTTTCGGGTTTGTGCTCTTACTGGCCGTCTTGTTGCTGCTGGTCTTTGGCTACCTGGCTATCCGGCGATCGGTACTGGAAGCCCGTAAACAGTTTCAGTGATGGCCCTATGAATGCAAGACCGTATACAGGCAGGCGCAACAACTATCCGTGCGATGCGGCTGTTAACCGATGCTGGATCAAGAGCAGCGTAAGCTATGGAGCAGTATCCTGCCCGCATCGCAGTCATCCGGAATCGCCCGGACAGGCGGAGGTCAGCCCACCGTCAGTGGCTATGCGGTCTGTAGTCATGATCGGGTTTGCTATAATTTTTACGCTGTTGAGCGCCGTTTCATCGCTGAAAGCCAGTGGATTTCCCAAACAGCCGGGCGAGGTCACCCTTATTCTGAATCATTACCGCTATCTGGCCTCCCGATTCTGGGATAATGATCTGAACCTGCAGCGCTACGGTTCGGACGGTTCGTACCGCAGTGCTACCACCAAACTGTTTGTGGAAGCGGGCATCGATGGAAACCTCACCCTGTTCGGTTCAGTTCCGTATGCCACTGCCGTCTACGAAGACGCATTTTCCAGAGCCGATACCCGCAGTTTTACCGATGCCGAGGTCGGGGCCCGGTACCGTATCCGCCGCGGACCGGACGCTGCGTATCACCTGAGTATACAGGGCATGGTTCTGGTACCCTTGTACCGTGACGGACTCAATCCGGTTCCGGGATACCGCAAACCCGGCCTGGATGCACGAATTATGCTGGCCGGGGGATATGAACTGGCTGGTCGACCTGCATTCTATTCTGCTGATACCGGATTTCGTCTGTACCCCGGTTCCGACATCCTGCAATGGGTGTATACTCTGGCCGGCGGTCTTACGCTGGCTCCCCAATGGCAGCTGTTGTATGAGCTGAGCGGCACGGCCTCGCGCAGCAGCGGCAACGTTTTTACCCCCGAGAATATCCTGCTCAATACAGACTTCTTCTCTCACAAGGCCGGTATCGGGCTGATGTGGAAGCCGGTTGAACAATTCGGGGTTATCGGGACCTTCTACACCGACTATGCCGGTCGACAGTCAGCCCTGGGCAGGGCATTTAACCTGAGTTTACTGGTATTTATTTAACCATGGATATTCAATACCGAGGCGATATTTACCAGTTTCTGGTTGCCAACGAGCTGGTTGGCGAATATCAGCTGGAGCAAATACGCTTCACAGCCGATTTTCATGATATTTCCCCGATAAAATCGGTTTTAAACTATGGTTTTGCCGTTCGCAAGGACTATGAATTCAAGCTCAAAGAGGCCGAAGACATCACGTTTACGGATGTCAGGAGCATAGAATTTGAAACACCTCTCACCGAGCTGTTTGACATTCAATGGCTGAACCGTAGGGTAGTGGCACCCCTGCGCACGCACGGCGGCAAGATTACCGTTGCCATGTGCGATCCCTTCGACTACGACTCATTGCTGGAGATTGAGCGTATCAGCGGACTCAAAGCCGAACCCGTATACGCCTCTGACCTGGATGTAATGTGGGTTATGCATAAACACTACGGGATTCCCAACGTTAAACGAGCCGTTTTTGAGCTGGCCGACAAAGACCGGGAGCGCTCGGCCCTTATCTCCTTCACCGAAACACAGCTGCTGATCATTTTTCTGCTTATAGCGGCAACCATCGTGCTGCTCTTTTTCTTTCCGGTAGCCACCATTGTGACCGTGAATGCGGCCATCGGTCTGATTTTTTTCGGATCGGTGTTCTTTAAATTTTTGCTGGCGTTACTGGGCAGCCAGGTCGAAACCAAAACTGTTGTCACCCGCGATGAAGTGCTGGCCCTCAATGAAGACGAGCTCCCCACCTACACCATCCAGCTCCCCGTATACAAAGAAAGTGAGGTGGTAACCAAGCTGGTCGGGAATATCAAGAACATTGATTACCCACGCCACCTCCTGGATGTCAAGCTGCTGGTGGAGGAAGATGACGATGTTACCCTGGATGCATTGCGTAATCTGGACATTCCGGGCGTATTTGAACCCCTGATTATACCTCATCATCAGCCTAAGACGAAACCCAAGGCCTGCAACTACGGGTTATATTACACCAGGGCTCAGATGCTGACCATTTACGATGCCGAAGATATCCCGGACAGTGATCAGCTGAAACGTGCCGTGGCCCTGTTTGCCAAGCTTCCCGAGGAGTACGTCATTATTCAGTGCTGTCTGAATTATTATAATCGGGGAGAAAATGCCCTTACTCGCATGTTCACCATGGAGTATTCCGGATGGTTCGATTACATGCTGCCCGGGCTCCATATGCTCAAAGTTCCCATCCCCCTGGGGGGTACCAGTAACCATTTCAAGTTTGACACCCTGATGGAACTGGGCGGGTGGGATCCGTTCAATGTAACCGAAGACGCCGACCTGGGCATACGGACCTATGCACGCGGGTATAAGGTAGGGGTGCTGGATTCCACTACCTACGAGGAGGCCAACAAGGCGCCCGGCAACTGGATACGGCAACGCTCGCGCTGGATCAAGGGATACATGCAGACCTGGCTGGTACACATGCGCCACCCCGTTGAACTCATCCGGACCATTGGCTGGAAAGGGTTCTTCGGCTTTCAGCTGTTTATCGGTGGTACCTTCATGACGTTTCTGCTGTACCCCATCCTGTTGGCCCTGTTTATCATCTACCTGGTATTCACCCCGGACTTTTATGGCCTGTTTTTTCCCGATTTCGTGATGGGGATCTCCATTATCAACCTCATGCTGGGCAATACTCTGATTATCTACGTGAACATGATGGCTGTTTTCAAGCGGAAATACTTCGACCTGATTTTCTTCGCCCTGTTCAACCCTGTGTACTGGCTCATGCACTCCATCAGCGCCTACAAGGGGCTATGGCAGCTGATTACCCGTCCGTTCTATTGGGAAAAAACCACACACGGACTCACCTCGCACAAAACTCCCAAGCAATGAAATACAGCGCCTTAACAGGAAGTATACTTGCGATGGTACTGGCGGCTGTGTATGTCAACCTGGGATGGTGGATGCAGCAGGAGGGGTTTTTCAGTTCGGAGGCCCTTTTCTATGTGGCCAAGGCCGATATGTTTTATTCCGGAATTGTACCCCGGCTGGCTGTATTCGGGGTCACCTTTCCGCTGTTGCCGTTCCAGGCGGTACTGGTACTATTCCCCCTTACCGGACTGTTTACCCCCGTGGTTGCGTCCGCTCTGGGGATGGCCTTTTTATTCCGGTTTCTGTGGTCTGTTGCCGAAAAACGCGGGATGGAATGGGGCTGGAAGCTGGGTTTACTTGTAATATTTCTGGCCAATCCCGGATTTTTATATGCCGCCATGTCTGGTCAAAGCATTTACATGCTGCTCATCTTTTTCAGTGGCTTTCTGTACTACATGCTTACCTATCTGGATGAGCCTTCTACCTTTTCCATAGCCATGGCAGGCGTTTTCTACACCGGAATTATCTTTGTGCAATTCAGCTATGTCTGGATTTTCGTGTTCATACTGCCGGTTCTGCTGTTGATATCCCTGCGAGGCGTGGAGGTGGAGTCGGTCCGGAATCAGCTGACCCTGGAAATACTCTTTGACGACAGTTACCGACGAAACCTGTTTGTGCGCAAGGTGCTGGCAACGTCTTTTCTTTTACTGATTCTGCCCGCTGGCGCACTGGCATTGTATATGTACTACAATCACCTTTTTGCCGGCTACAGTATGTTCTTCCTGAACAGTGCCTCGGTAAATGCGGAGCTTATCTCAAGCCGGTCCATTGAGTCGGTTCCCGGAATTCAGCAGTATTACTTTTTCTCTTTGTCGAATCTCGATTTTGCTTTGCTCCTGCTCACTGCGGTCCCCTTCGCAACCCTGTTGCTGATCACCAGTCTGAAAGATCCGCTGAAGGTGTACATTCTGTCAATACCGCTGCTGATTGTCTTTTTCCATCTGAGTCGGGAGAACATCGCCATTGTCAACATGCCTTTATTTATGCTCGTCGGGATATCCGTTATTACGGCGGCGCCCATGATGCAACAGCAGTATGTATCACGCAGGAATATTGGACGTATCTTTCTGTTACTCAGTCTTCTTTCGGTTTATTTCAACTATACCTATATGGCCAGCTCCACCCATACCTCTGAGCGTGAATTTGTTCAGGTGGCTTTGGGTGGAGGCGTATCAGGGACAACGCTTGCGGATCAGGAAGTGGCCCGCTGGCTTCGCAGCCACACCGGAACAGATAAGCGGGTGATGGCCGATGACGCTACAACCTACAGAGTTATTGCTTTTCACGGCAGGTCGGAGGAGTTTGTATTGCCGATGGAAAACGATTTTATTACCTATTTATCGAATCCCGAGATGGCCTCTTACATCCTGGTTCCAGCCGCAGAGAATATGTTTCGACGCTTTGATTTGCTCTACAATCAGTTGAGCGCTGTGCAGGACGGGGCTTTGAGCGGCGCTTATACCGAGGTCTTCCGAAATGATGCCTGGGTGGTATTTGCTACAAATTCTGAGCGGTCGGTACGAGGTCAGAGAGCCTGGTAAGTCGTCAGGCTGACGTTGTGAATTTAGTGATAATTTCATCGATTTTGGCAACACGATAGGGTTTGAGCACGACATCCGTGATGCCACTGGATATGTTCCGTTCGTCTTTTACAGCGTCATTATCAGCTGTCACAGCTACAATCGGAACCGTTTCCATTCCGGGTATTTTCCTGATCCGGCGGGTTGTTTCGAATCCGTCCATAAGGGGCATGTTCACATCCATAAAGATGAGGTCAACCTTTTCCTCCTCGAGGATTTTGAGTGCCTGAAATCCGTCCCAGGCAGTCAATACCTCATGGCCTTTGAGCTTGGTCATTGCAGTTAGAACGCGTACGTTCACCCGATCATCTTCAACAATCAGAATTCTCATGTTTACCTTTAATTATGGCATAACTCAACCAGACACAACACTGGAAATATTCCCGTCCCCGGATAAATTTTATGGTATTTCCAGTCACACAGCAGGAAAGCCGGAAGAACACAGAACGCATCTTACACCGGCAGGTTGTCAACCCCTGTTTAGTGTAGACAGTTAAACTGTTATGGCATTGTTTTTGATACAAGGCAGTATCTGCTGATACTACCAGTATAAAATATTTTTTCACAACAAATTAAATGTAAGTAATCTGAAAACCGGTAAACAATTACAATAAATTAATGTAAAGTTTAGCGTAATACGTTTTAAAAAAGTCGGGCAGCGTAACGGGGCAGAGCACACAGCTGTATGGCGGTATGCGGTGGTCAAAGGGTGGTTAAGTCCACCTCATGAGGGCTTCGGCGTGGTTAATCTGCAGGAGGGTATGAGATGGTCAAAGGGGGCCGATACCTGTCATTGTGTTTGCGAGCGCATTGTCACGGACCGCCCTTTCCCTGCCCGGTCATTGATAGAGATCAGGCAGATCATTTTCAAGCCAGATCATCGGGTGGGACACGAACTTGATGAAATCACCGGTTGCCGGATGACCGGGGTACGGAACGTAGAAATGGTCGGCCCGACTGGCACTCTTATTGGCGTTACGCCAGACCAGTACCCAGGCTATTCTGCGGGTTACCTCGTTATGGTCAATTGCCCGCAGCAGTTGGTTGGTATACCAGGTCGTATCCGAAAGCATGGTATATTCGCCGGTCTCCGTCAGGGCCGGGATTTTGCCTCGTTTCTCGGCTTCCGTCACCAGCCATTCCAGGTGGGCTGCCATGCGTTCAACGCCGTCTTCATCGCCATAGCCACCCCAGGTTGTATAGTAATCATCGAAACCCAGCACATCGGTGTAGGCATCGCCGGGGTACCACTCCCAGTACTGCTCCGGGCTCACCAGCTCGCTCAGCGAGTTCGGTGAGTAAGCCCACAAAATATGATTAAGCTGGTGTACATCGCGCAGGTAGGTCACGGTAAACCGGTAAAGCTCTTTATATGCCTCCGGCGAGGTGTGTGGCGAACCCCACCAGAACCAGGATCCGTTCATTTCGTGCCAGGGTCGAAGAATGATGGGTATGGGATGAGGCACTGCTGTGGGAATTGTTGCAGGTACGATGTCGGTTGAACGACCGGTATCGGAATATCCGGGTTGCAGGGTTGCGACTTGCGCAGTTGAGGCGTGCTGAAGGTCGGTTATGGTGTCGGCGGGCATGCCGGATGACGAACCATCGGTTTCCCCAAAATCAGGGTTGGTTCTTTGTACTTCGATGTCACCAGGGGCAGTTGTCAGTTCACGGATGAAATCGGCCGCCATGTCCAGATTCCGAAGCAGGATGTGGTGATGGCTTCCGCCGGGGAGTATGTTGTGTACGGGTCTTTCCCCGGGGGCAACGTCCCAGGCATCACCGCCGGTCAGGGGATTATCCATGTGCCAGCTCAGCGTACTGACCCCGCCCCGGGCGTGCACTTCGCGGATGAAGTGCTGCATCTGCTCGAAGGCTATCCCATCCAGGTTGGTCGCACCGCCTCGTTCAATGCCGCCCAGGTCCCATCCGTACACGGCCGGGTATGAACCTGCAACCTCGAGTACGTCCGACCTGCCTGCCTCGTTCATCCAGTAGACACCGTAGGCCAGAGCGTCCTGGTGGCCAAAAAGGGTGTTACTAATGCGTACCTGGTTCAGATTGCGGAAAAGAGCCTTTGTTTGCGTTGTGGCGAGGGGGTCGGAAGGCGAGATTAGCATGGTTGCAGAATCCGGATCTTTTGCGCTGACCGTTGCCGGTGCACCTGCCGTTCCATGCTTGTCGCTATACGACTCGTGGGTAGATTCGCCGGCCTCCCCGCTGACCGTCGCCTGACCCTGCCAGGACGGCGACCGGTCCGAGGGGCTGCATCCGCTCAGCAGCATCCAAACCACCAGACCAAGCATGCCCGTGGTGCGCGGCGCGAAGGTCCAAAACCGCCTGCATCCGGAGAGTCGGGTGTATTCTTTGATTAATAGAATCATCGGGTAGTTTACGCTCTACAATTTTGACGGTCGGTCCATTGTGAGTTTAAAATACATAATAACCAAAATGAGCAGCAGTGTAACCGCATTGGCCAGTATAATTGGCAGTTCACCCAATCTGATGCCGTAAATCAGCCACATGGTTACGCCAAAGGCGAGAATGGAGAACATACTCAGCGACAAATCCTTCGCCGACTTAGCCTTCCAGGTTTTGATTACCTGCGGTAAAAACGCAATGGTGGTGCATACAGCAGCCAGCATTCCGATGAGCGTTGTGAACGTGAATTCCATGAA
>Ga0008834_1000293_pt1 | contig 45858 bp, 43 predicted proteins | sample HotLakConsUCCL28_FD_62213 | JGI IMG/M metagenome (GOLD analysis project Ga0008834, IMG submission 62213) | Hypersaline microbial mat communities from Hot Lake, Washington, USA - Hot Lake Consortium UCC-L28 | ecosystem: Environmental > Aquatic > Non-marine Saline and Alkaline > Hypersaline >... | reverse complement strand
CATCGATGACGATCGAGCGGTGGGCATCACCACGACCGCGGTGTGGCTAGGCGCGCGCGGAACGCTCGTCTGGAGCGCTGTCTGGTGGGCCCTCTCCACCGTCGGCTTCGCCCTCGTCAACCTGCCCGTAGCCATCGTGAACGCCCTCATCGCGGGCTGGTTGCTCGCCTCGCTTGCCCGGGATGCGACGCCGGGCGGCGCCCGGCCTCTCTATCGGTACTCCATCGCTTTCCCGTACGCGGCGGGCTCGGTCGCCGGCGCGCAGCTCGTCGCGGGCATCCTTCTGGGGTACTACCCGTGACCCGGGCGTCCGCGGCCGCGCAGCCGACATCGATCGCCGTGCTCGGTGCGGGGATCGGTGGGCTCACGGCGGCCGCGCTGCTCGCACGTGCGGGTCACCGGGTCACGCTCCTGGAGGGCTCCGACTGGATCGGTGGCAAGAGTCGCCGACTGCAGGTGGGTGGGCAGCGCGTCGACACCGGGCCTTCCCTCGTCACCTTCCCCTCGGTGTGGGAGGAGTTCTTGACGCGCTACGACGCCGTGGGCGCTCGCCGATCTCTCGAACCGGAGGCCGCCGCGATCGCCGACGTCGCTCTCACGCGCCTGCCCGAGGTCGGCCGCTACGTGTTCCGCGGCGATGACGTCACGCTTCCGGTGCCGGAGGGCCACCCCTGGCACGAAGCCTGGGCGCGGTTCGATCGTGAGCACGGCGGCCTCGGCGCCGAGGTGTCGAGCATGCTCACCGCGCATCCCTCCTCGGTATCGTCCCTCCCCGCGGTGGGGTCCGTGTTCCGGCGGTACGGTGCGCGCATCACCGCGCGGGCATACCTCGATGGCCTCACCTGGATGCCCGAGGGCCTGCGCGAGGTGATCGCCATCCACACCCTGAACGCCGGCATCTCTCCCCGCCGCACGCTCGCCTTGTATGCCAGCATGCCCGCCATCATGGGGCGGGATGGCATCTGGGTGCCCGAGGGTGGCGTGCACGAGCTGCCTCGCGCGGTGTACCGATTAGCCGTGCATGCGGGGGCAGACATCCGGCTCGGCGAACCGGTGACGGCCGTGACGAAGGGTCGCGTGACGACGACGGTGCGCAGCTACGAGGCCGACATGGTCGTGAGCGGTCTCGACCAGGGCGCTCTCGAGACTCTTCTCGGGCATCCAGCGGCTTCCGACGGCGCCCGCTCCTGCTCGGGCATCGCCATCTACGCGGCTCTGAGCGACGAGCTTCCGGCCGGCACGGCGACCCATTCCGTCGTCCTGCCCGATGACCCGGATGCTCTGCACCGCTCTCTCGACCGCCACGAGCTGCCCGAGCAGACCATGGCGTTCCTCAACTACTACCGCCCGCACGAGGTCTACGACAACGATCGTGCGACCATCGCCGTGCTGCTCACGGCTCCCTCCGACGGTCAGGCCTACAGCCTCGACCACCCGTGGGTGCAGCGCGAGATCGCGCGCGTCAGTGCGGCACTCGGGCTCGAGCGCCCGGTCACCGAGCTCATCACTGACCACGTGGTGCTCGACCCGCAGTACTTCGGCGAGTGGGGCGCGACGGGAGGAGCCCTCTACGGAGCCACGAGGCCGATCTGGCAGAGCGGACCGTTCCACCGCCCCGGCTACTCGAGTCTCGCTCGGCCGTGGCTGTGGCGGGTGGGCGCCTCCGTGCACCCCGGCGGGGGCATCCCGGCTGTTCTGGGTGGCGCGATGACGTCGATCGAGCGCCTTCTGCGGCGCCTCGATCGCCGATGACGGATGCTGACGCGGCAGAAGAACCGTGTGATCCTCGTTACGGAGAGTCGGGGTGCCGTGACGGTGCCGGCCCTGAAGCCGGGGCGGGTGGCGTCGACTCGCTGAGCTCGATGGCGTCGGTGAGCGTCGCGCTGCGCGAGGGCTCAGCCACCAGCGGATTCGTCACGTCGCCCTGGACGCGATCGAGCAGCGCGCTGAGCATTTCGACAGCGTCGTCGACGATCTCGGTCGACCGTTGTTCGGTGCCGTGCAGCAGCCACCGGGCCACCTCGAGCTCCGCGGCGAACACCGCGCGGCGGCCCACCTGGCGGTCGTGCAGGCCACGGGCCTGGTGGTAGGCGTCGATGCCGCTCTCGGCGACGGCCGGATCGCTCGCCCCGAGCATCCAGAACAGGTCGCGCGCGGGATCGCCGACCTGCAGGTGCGACCAGCCGAGCACACCCGTGACACTCTCACCTACGGCGAGGAACGAGGATGCTCCCAGAGCACCATTGATGACGGCCGGGGTGAACTGCCACAGCGTGGAGTCTTCCGCCGCGGCCTCCCACCGCTTCAGTAGCGCGGCAGGCACGAGCCCCGTCGCCGCGGCGCGGTCCATCGTCACGACGGCGTCGCGCACGACATCGGTGGGTCGACGCTGCGGCAGCCCGACGTCGGCGACGACGCTGGTGGGCAGTGCGTGGATCGCGGCGATCGCGTGACCGATCGACGCGGCCAGGTCGGGCGTGAGGGCCTCGAGCTGCAGCGGCGTGCCGGCGACGAACTCCGAGACGAGGGCGCGTGTGCCGTCGATGGGGGCCTGGCCGAGCATCCGGGGCACCGCGAAGGGCAGTCGCGAGCGCACGCCGTCGCTCAGCGCGCGCAGGGCGACCAGGTCGGCCGACTGCTCGTTCTCGGCGGCGGGAGTGCGCGGCACGCGCACGACGAGGGAGCGCCCGTCGCGGGTGGAGAGCAGCGCCGAGTCGGCGTCTGATCCACCCTGGGAACTCAGTGTGGCGGCGCCCACAACCTCGAGGCCGGGCACGGCGGCTGTCGCGAGCGCGGCTAGAGTGAGGGGCGAACGGGCCATACCGACAGAGTAGGTCGAGGGGCGCGCTCGTCGGCCCGCGCCACGCAGTGCGCCCGGTCAAGAAGAGGGCTCAACATCATGCATCGATCACTGACGGCGTCACTACCGCTGTCGCGCTACCGCATCGATCGTGACCACCTCACCCGCGAGCGGCCGCATCTCTTCGACGAGCTGTGGGCTGACTCTCGCACGCGGGTCATCGCCCTGTGGCGCGGCGAAGTGCTCATCGCCGAAGATGATGCCGCGCCGGCCCTGGAATACTTGACGACCGACCGCGTGCCTGACGGTCTGCTGCGCGTCTACCTGGGACGTGCTCTCGACGTCGACCCCGCCCTGCCCCCGGGGTCTCCCATCGTGGCGGCGGTCTACGACGATGACTCCGCGCCCGCACTCGGCGTCGACATCGCGCGCTGGCGCAGCCCGCGCACGCTCGGCCATCAACTGGACGATCGTGATGCCGGCCTGGCGATCGAGGCCCTCGGCATTGCCAACTGGCATGAGACGCACCGCTTCTCTCCGCGCACGGGCAACCCCACCACGCCAGCCAAGGGTGGCTGGGTGCGCGTCGACGACGACGATGGGCGCGAGATGTTCCCGCGCACCGACGCCGCGATCATCGTCGGCATTACGGATGCGCAGGATCGCCTGGTGCTCGGCAGCAATGCGCTGTGGGAGTCGAACCGCTTCTCGTTGCTGGCCGGCTTCGTCGAGCCCGGCGAGTCGCTCGAGGCGGCCGTCGTGCGGGAGGTCTTTGAAGAGACCGGGTTGCGCATCGTCGACCCGCAGTACGTCGGCTCGCAGCCGTGGCCGTTCCCCGCCTCGCTCATGCTCGGGTTCCGCGCGACGCTGGACACGAGCGCCGAGAACGCGCTGCGGCCCGATGGCACCGAGATTCTCGACCTGCGCTGGTTCAGCCGCGACGATCTCGCCGACCACCGCCGCGACGTCATGCTGCCCGGTCGCACCTCGATCGCGCGCGCGATCATCGAGGACTGGTACGGCGGCCCGCTCGAGGAGTCGTGACCGACCCCGACCGGCTGCTCGCGGCTCTCGACGAGCGCCAGAAGGAGGTCGCCGAAACACTGCGTGGCCCGCTCTGCGTGCTCGCCGGCGCGGGCACCGGCAAGACCCGCGCGATCACCCACCGCATCGCCTACGGCGTCGCGACGGGAACCTACGACCCGCGGCGCGTCATGGCGCTCACCTTCACGACGCGCGCGGCGGGAGAACTGCTCGGTCGTCTGCGAGCACTGGGCGCGGATGGCGTGCAAGCACGCACCTTCCACTCGGCCGCCCTGCGTCAACTGCACTACTTCTGGCCCGTCGTGGCGGGCGGCAGCCCGCCGCGCATCCTCGACGGCAAGGGCGCGCTGCTCGGGCACGCGGCCTCCGCGCTCAAGTTGCGCCTCGATACCGCGGCACTGCGGGATTCGGCGGCCGAGATTGAATGGCGCAAGGTCTCGCGCCTCTCTCTCGAGCAGTACGCGCACGCTGCTCCGTCGCGCGCGCTGCCGGCGCAGCTGAGCGTCGACGCCATGATCGCGCTGCAGCAGCGCTATGAGGATCTCAAAGACGAGCGCAAGCAGATCGACTTTGAGGATGTGCTGCTCGCGACGGCGGGCATGATCGAGTGCGAGCCGCGCGTCGCCGAGCAGGTGCGTGAGCAGTATCGCTTCTTCGTCGTGGACGAGTACCAGGATGTCTCGCCTCTGCAGCACGACCTGCTGTCGCTGTGGCTCGGCGGCCGGCGGGAGCTGTGCGTTGTCGGGGACGCCTCCCAGACGATCTACTCGTTCGCGGGGGCGACGAGCGACTACCTCGTACGCTTCGGCAGTGAATACCCCGAGGCCACGGTGGTGCGGCTGGAGGACAACTACCGCTCGACGGCACCCATCGTGACCCTCGCCAACCGGCTCATGCGCGGCCGACCCGGGGCGCTCACTTTGCACGCGGCGACCGATGGCGCGCAGCCCGGCCCGACGCCGCGCGTGAGCGCTCACATCGACGATGCCGCAGAGGCCGCGAGTATCGCCCAGTCCATCGCGCAGCGCCTTGCCGACGGCACGCCGCCCGAGTCGATCGCCGTGCTCTACCGCATCAACACTCAGTCGATCGCTCTTGAGGCCGCGCTGCGACGCTTCGAGGTGCCCGTGCAGTCCCGTGCGAACAGTCGATTCTTCGACCAGCAGGAGGTCAAGCAGGCCATTCTGCTGCTGCGGGGTGCCTCCGTGTCGATCGTCGACGAGCCCCTGTTCAAGAGCGTGAGCGACGTGCTGCGCGGCCTCGGCTGGCGGCAGGATCCCCCCGAGGGCGGTGGTGCGGAACGCGTGGCGTGGGAGAGCCTGACGGCGCTCCTCGGCCTCGCGGAGGACGCGCCGCCCGGCACGACGCTCGCCGACTTCGTACGCGAGCTGCAGCGCCGCCAGCAGCAACAGCACGCTCCCGAGCGCGCGGCCGTCACGCTGTCGACCCTGCACGCGGCCAAGGGTCTCGAGTGGGATGTCGTCTACATCAGTGGTCTGAGCGAGGGGCTGGTGCCGATCACCTTCGCCCAGGGCCTCGAGGCGATCGACGAGGAGCGCCGACTGCTCTACGTCGGCATCACTCGCGCCCGCCGCGCTCTCGAGTTGTCGTGGAGCAAGCGGGCGTCGATCTCGCGCGCGGAGCGCGCCCCCAGCAGGTTCCTCGACGAAGTGCGGGCACCTGCCGCGCCGAGCGGCGGGGGCGGCGGCCTTACGCGGGCACGGGCGCGAGCGCGGTGAGTTCGAGCCCTCGGCAACCGCAGCGCTGCGAGGCGCTCCAGCGTGCGACGCTGCGCGCATCGTCGATGAGATCGATGCGGATGCTCGTTCCCGGTGTGCCGCGCCCCGCCGCGAGGTCTCGCAGCAGGGTCAGCACTTCGAGCGAGGCCAGGGTGGTGGCGAGCGGCGTGTCCATCGCCGCCGGCCGCCCCCAGAGCTGACTGCCGATCGCTGGCCACGCGGGGTCGACATCTGCGCGCTGCTGTTCGAGGCAGGCCAGGCACGGGCTCTCGCCGGGAAGGACGAGGGGCCCCACCGTGACGGCGCGCTCCCCGAGGATCACCGGCACGTGCACAATGTCGCGCCGCAACCACGCGAGGTGCTCGATCGGATCGACCACGTGATGGCTGATCAGGATGGCGGCATCGATCGACTCAGCGGCCCGACGACGCGGTGCGGGCTCGGTGGCGATCGTGCAGCCGGCCTCCGCGAGAATGCGAGCAACGCGGTCCCGACCGGGAGCACTGCCCCGCACGGCGACGGTCCAGGGTCGCTCCGGTGTGGAGCTTGTGGACTCGGGGAGCAGGGCGGGCGCGAGCAGGCGCAGTAGCTCGTCAAGGCGTTCCGGCGTCACCGCGGCCGCTGCCGCTGTGCGCTCGAGGGCTGGGCGCGTCGCTCCCGTTGACAAGGTGGCGATGAGCCGGGCATCCCCGTCATCGACACGCTCGAGGATGGCCGCGACCGGGTCGACGCCGATCTGCAGGCTGAAGGGCGAGCGCCAGACGATCGGACGGGAAGGGTCGAGCCGCAGAATCATGGCGACCATGATGCGCGCCTCGCCGCGACGTGCGCCGTGACTGTGCACAGCGCTTGTCGTGCGGCAATCTTCGTCTACCGCTCGGGGTCAGAATCCTCACCCTCGACCGGCCGGTCACCGGTCTCATCGGCGAGCAGGTCACTGAGCGCGCGGTCGACGTCGTCGGGCTCGGTGGAGCCACCCTGCAGGGTGGTGATCACCCGCTGCGGGTCGTCGATGTCGTCGCTCGTCGGGAGTAGGTCGGGGTGGGCCCACAGCTCGTCGCGTCGCGTCGCGCCGACGGCGTCGGTGATCGCCTGCCAGAAGGCCGCGGCCTCCCGCAGTCGGCGGGGGCGCAGCTCCAGGCCGACCAGCGTCGCGAAGGCCCGCTCGGCCGGCCCTCCTGAGGCCCGGCGACGTCGCACTGTCTCGGCGACGGCGTCGGCGCGGGGGATGCGGGTCGTCGCCTGCGCGGTCACGACGTCGACCCAGCCCTCGATGAGGGCGAGGGTCGACTCGAGGCGTGCGAGGGCGGCGAGCTGAGCATCCGTCTTCGGGGGGATGAGCGCGCCGCTCGTGAGCGCCTCGCGCAGGCTCTCGGGGTTCGACGGGTCGAACTCGGCTGCGAGGGACTCGATGCGCTCCGTGTCGATACGGATGCCGCGCGCGTAGTCGGTGATGGCGCTGATGAGGTGCTGGCGCAGCCAGCGCGCGTGCCGGAACAAGCGGGCGTGCGCGAGTTCGCGCACAGCGAGGTACAGCTGCACCTGGTCGACCGGGATGTCGAGGTCGGCACCGAAGGTCGCCACGTTCTGCGGCAGAAGAGACGCCTGCACGTCGTGGTCGTCGCGGCCGGGAAGCAACGGGATGCCGATGTCACCGCCCGAGACCACCTCGGCCGACAACTGCCCGACGACGTGCCCGAGCTGCAGGGAGAACAGCGTGCCGCCGAGGGAGCGCATCATCTGGCCCGCATTCTCGATCATGCCCTTGAGTTCTTCCGGCACCTGGTCGCCGAGCACCTCGGTGAGCGAGTCGGCGATCGACGTGGCGACAGGTTCGGCGAGCTGGATCCACACCGGCAGTGTCAGGCGGGCCCAGTCGGCGCGTGTCGTGAGGTTCGGCTCGCTGGTCAGCTGCGTGATGCTCGTCGCCTCGTCGAGCCACAGAGCTGCGAGGTGCAGCGCCTGGCGCAACTGGTCGAACTCGGTCTGGTTCGGGCGCAACGAGCCCTCGGCGGCGATGCGACCCGCCTCGTCGCGCGCGAGCTGCCAGTTGATGCCCTCGTCGCTCGAGTTCATGGCCTGCTGCAGCTGACCCATGAGGCGCGCGACCATGAGCGGGTCGGTGGGCAGGCCGGCGGCACCCGCGAGCTTCGACGGGTCGATCTCGCCCTCGCCCGCCAGGAACTTGCGCAGCATCTCGCGGAACTCGTCCTCTGCCCCGCCTAGGGGATCCTCAGCCATGGCACCTACGCTAGTGCGAGTGCCTGACGGCGGCCGAGCAGGTTCGCGCCGGGCGGAATGACCCGGCCCCGAGCCGTGGATCGACACGGTGGGAAAGAGGGTGCGGTGAGCCTGTTCAGCGAGGACGCCTCTACGGCGATCGACGACGCACGGTCGCGCGGCCGACGGATCGGGTGGTTGTTGCTCGCCCTCACGGCGTTCGGCGTCGTGGCCCTGGCGATCCTGCCCTCCCCCTACGTGATCGAGCGGCCAGGCCCGGTGTTCGACACTCTGGACTCCGTCACCGTCGGGGACGACGATGTGCCTCTCATCGACATTCCGACCGAGCCCACCTATGAGACTCCCGGCTCGCTGGCCCTGCTGACCGTCAACGTCGTCGGCAACCGCGAGAGCCGCCCCTCGTGGTTCGACGTCGCGCAGGCCTGGCTGGATCCGACGGAGTCGGTGGTGCCCGTCGACTCCGTCTTCCCAGAAGGCGTCAGCACCGAAGATCGTCGTGAGCAGTCCCGCGTCGACATGGAGAACTCGCAGCAGGAGGCCATCGCGGCGGCGCTGCGGGCGATCGGGGAACCCTACGAGAGCAGCCTCGTGGTCGTCGACGTCATGGCGGAGGGCCCGGCCGAGACCGTTCTCGAGACCGACGACGTGATCACCTCCGTCAACGGTACGGGCGTGCGGGATGTCACGGCGCTGCGTGAGGCGATCGCTCTCAACGGCACGGGTGGGCCCGCCGAGATCGCGATCGTGCGCGACGGTGTCGACCAGCTCATCACCATCACTCCCGAATTCAGCGAGGGCCCCAATCGCGTGCCCATCATCGGCGTGCTGATCGCCGGCGAATACGACTTTCCTTTCGAGGTGGAGATCGAGTTGAGCAGCGTGGGTGGCCCGAGCGCCGGCATGATGTTCGCGCTCGGGATCATCGACAAGCTCACCGCGGACTCCCTCGCGGGCGGCGAAGAGGTGGCGGGTACGGGCACCATCGCGGCTGATGGCTCGGTGGGGCCGATCGGCGGCATCGTGCAGAAGATGCACGGCGCGGTCGGGTTCGGCGCCGACTGGTTCCTCGCGCCGACGGGGAACTGTGCCGAGGTCGTCGGCAACGTGCCCGCCGGTCTGGAGGTCTTCGCGATCGGCACCCTCGACGAGGCCATCATCGTGCTGCAGACGATCGCCGACGACGGCGACCTCGCCGAGCTTCCGCGCTGCGGCTCGTAGGGGCCTGCCGGCTGCCCGCGCCCCGGCCGACTTCCTAGCGGTACACCGTCGGCACGGCGGGGTCGCCCTCACCGAGTCGCAGAGCCTCCGGGGGTAGCTCGGTGATCGCGGCGGCGTGGTGCGCGCGTGCGGCCTGCACGCCCTCCGGGCCCTGCCAGCGGGCATCCGGTTGACCGTCGACGGCCAGAGGAACCGTGAGCGACCGGATGCTCGCCCCCGCTGTGGCGAGATCCTCATCGTCGATATGCCCGCCATCGGGTACTCCGTCGCGGGAGTCGTCAATGATGACGTGCTCGGCGACGGCGCGGCCGTCGCGACCCAGCAGCCGCTCGCCCAGCTTCGTTCCCCCGCGGGACACCTTGCCGGGGGAGGCCTTGGCCACGGGTCGCCACGCACCGTCGTCGTCCTGGTGCGCAACCAGCTTGTAGACGAAGCCGGCGGCAGGGTGACCCGATCCCGTGACGACGGAGGTGCCGACGCCGAAGCTGTCGACGGGTGCGCCGCGCAGGCCGGCGATGGTGTGCTCGGTGAGGTCGTTCGTGACGGTGATGCGCGTGTGCGTTGCCCCGAGCTCGTCGAGCTGAGCGCGCACCTCGCGCACGAGGGAGGGCAGGTCGCCCGAGTCCAGGCGCACAGCCCCGAGGCCTGTGCCGGCGACCCGCACCGCTGTCTCGACTCCGCGCCGCACGTCATAGGTGTCGACGAGCAGGGTGGTGCCGGCGCCGAGTCGCTCGACCTGGGCGCGAAAGGCCTGCTCTTCGCTGTCGTGCAGCAGGGTGAAGGAGTGCGCGGCGGTTCCCATGGTCGGTACGCCCCACCGTCGACCAGCCTCCAGATTCGAGCTCGCGTCGAATCCGGCGATGTGCGCGGCCCGTGCGGCGGCGACCGCGGACGCCTCGCTTGTGCGCCTGGAGCCCATCTCGGCAAGCGGGCGCTTCTCGGCGGCAGCAACCATACGGGCGGCGGCGCTGGCGACAGCGCTGTCATAGTTCAGGATGCTCAGCGCGAGCGTCTCGAGCACGACCGCCTCGGCGAACGAGCCCGTGACGGTCAGCAGCGGTGAGCCGGGAAAGTACACGTCGCCCTCCCGGTAGCCGCTGAGCGAGCCGGTGAACCGGTACTCGGCGAGCCACTCGAGGGTGGTGTCGCTGACGACGCGCTCGCGGGCCAGCCACGCGAGGTCGTTCTCGTCGAAGCGGAAGTCGGCGAGAGCATCCAGCAGGCGGCCCTGACCGGCGACAACCCCGAAGCGGCGCCCGGTAGGCAGTCGTCGAGCGAAGATCTCGAAGACGCAGGGTCGCAGGGCGCGGCCAGAGTGCAGGGCCGCGTCGATCATGGTGAGCTCGTAGCGGTCGGTCAGCAGAGACGTCGTCACACGCCCAGACTACGACCGTAGGTTGGTCGTATGACGACCGCGCCGACCCGCTGGCTCACCGCGGAGCAACTGGGCCCGCACTTCGACGACGGCGGCCCCATTGTGCTCATCGAGAACCACGCCGTGTATCGGCGTCGCCCCACGCATCGGCAGAAGGCGCACCTCTACCTGACGGCGTTGCGGCACCGAGCCCGTGATGGGGGTGATCGGGTCACGCTCGTCACCGCCGACTCCTACCAGGATGCTCTGCGTGAGCGCGGGCTCACTGACGACGCCCTCGAGCTCGTGGGCGCGACCTCGTGGGCGGTGCGCACGCTCGCCGACCGGCTCGGCGCGACCGTGCTGCCCGACCGCGGCTTCGTCACCTCGCGTGACGACTTCGCGGCGTGGGCGGAGGGCAAGAAGCCCACCCAGCTGGTCATGGACCGCTACTACAGGGCGGTGCGCGAGCGCACCGGCATCCTCATGGAGGGGGCGACGCCCGCGGGCGGCCAGTTCAGTTTCGATCATGACAATCGGCAGAGGCCGCCGAAGGGTGCCACGACCCTCGGGCTGCCGGCGCCGTGGACCCCCGTCGAGGACGACATCGACGCGGAGGTGCGCGAGACCCTCGACCGCCTCGAGGCCGAGGGCGTGACCTTCCTGGGCTCAGACGGCCCGCGGCGTTTCGCGGCCACGCGCGAGGAGGCGCTCGCCGCGCTCGACGACTTCCTGGAGAGCCGGCTCGGCGACTTCGGGCCGTTTGAGGATGCGATGCTCGCCGGTGACGGCGTCATGGCGCACTCGCGCCTGAGCGTGCCGCTCAACCTGGGCCTGCTGCATCCGCTCGAGATTGTCGACCGCGTCGTCGCCGAGTTCGACGCAGGGTGCGCACCACTGAACAGCGTCGAGGGCATCGTGCGCCAGCTCATCGGCTGGCGCGACTGGGTGTGGCACCTGTACTGGCACCTGGGCCCCGAGTACACGACGACGAACAATGCGCTGGATGCTCGCACCCCCCTGCCCGCCTCATGGTGGTCGCTCGACAGCGCCGAACTGGCCGCCGAACTCGACGCCGCGTGCCTCAGCAGTGTGCTCACCCAGGTCGGGCAGGAAGGCTGGGCGCACCACATTCCGCGCCTCATGGTGCTCGGCAACCACGCCCTGCAGCGCGGCTACGACCCGGTCGAGCTGACCCGCTGGTTTCAGGGCGCCTTCGTCGACGGCACGCCGTGGGTCATGCCGGCCAACGTCGTCGGCATGAGCCAGTGGGCCGACGGGGGCATCGTCGCGACGAAGCCCTACGCCTCGGGCGGTGCCTACATTCAGCGCATGTCCGACTACTGCGGCTCGTGCCGCTTTGACCCGAAGAAGCGGGTCGGTGAGGATGCCTGCCCCTTCACGGCGGGCTACTGGGCGTTCTTGGATCGGGTTGAGCCGAGCATCCGGGGCAATCACCGCATGGCGCAGCCGCTCGCGGGCCTGCGCCGTCTCGCCGACCGCGACCAGGTCGTCGACCAGGAGCGCGCCCGCACCCGCTACTGACCCGGCGCGCCTAGACTTCGGGGGTGAGCAACGCGCCGATCGGAGTCTTCGACTCGGGGGTCGGTGGGCTCACCGTGGCGCGGGCGATCATCGACCAGTTGCCGCGCGAGCAGCTGCTCTACCTCGGCGACACGGCGAACGGCCCCTACGGCCCGCGCCCGATCGCGCAGGTGCGCGAGCACTCGCTCGCCGTGCTCGACGAGCTCGTCGACCAGGGCGTCAAGCTGCTCGTCATCGCGTGCAACACGGCGAGCGCCGCCATGTTTCGGGATGCCCGCGAGCGCTTCGAGCAGGGCCACGGCATCCCCGTGGTCGAGGTGATTCAGCCGGCCGTGCGCCAGGCGGTGCGGCGTACGCGCACCAAGCGCATCGGCGTCATCGGCACGGAGGGCACGATCCGCTCGGGCGCCTACGCCGAAGCCTTCGTGGCCGACCCGCAGATCGAACTGACCATGGTCGCGGCCCCGCGCTTCGTCGAATTCGTCGAGGCGGGCATCACGACCGGGCCCGAGGTGCTGGCACTCGCCGAGCAGTACCTCGCCCCCCTGAAGACCGCCGACATCGACACCCTCGTGCTCGGCTGCACCCACTACCCGCTCCTGGCCGGCGCAATCCAGTTCGTGCTCGGCCCCGAGGTCTCCCTCGTCTCGAGCGCCGAGCAGACCGCCTACGACGTGTACCGCAGACTCGTCGATCACGGCCTGGAGACCACGCGACAGGATGCCCCGGGCCACGTCTTCGAAGCCACGGGTTCCGACACCGAGCGCTTCCGCGCTCTCGCCGCGCGGTTCCTCGGGCCTGAGATCGGCCACGTCGAAGCCTTCCCGACCGGCACCATCCCCCTTCCGAAAGGCACACCATGAACGCCACCATCGCCGACTCCAGCGGCCTGCGCGCCGACGGCCGCACCCCCGGGCAGTTGCGCCCCGTCACGATCGAGCGCCACTGGAGCGCCCAAGCCGAGGGCAGCGCGCTCATCAGCTTCGGGGGCACGAAGGTGCTGTGCACGGCGAGCTTCACCAACGGGGTGCCGCGCTGGCTCATGGGCAAAGGCTCGGGCTGGGTCACGGCCGAGTACGGCATGCTGCCGCGCTCGACGAACGAGCGCATGGACCGCGAGAGCGTCAAGGGCAAGGTGGGCGGCCGTACGCACGAGATCTCGCGCCTCATCGGCCGTAGCCTGCGTGCCGTCATCGACATGCGCTCGCTCGGTGAGAACACGATCAAGCTCGACTGCGATGTGCTGCAGGCCGACGGGGGCACGCGCACCGCGGCCATCACGGGCGCCTACGTGGCGCTCGCCGACGCCGTCGAGTGGGGCCGTGAGAAGGGCTTCATCGGCAAGAAGGCCGTCGCCCTCACCGACTCGGTCGCGGCGGTGAGCGTCGGCATCATCGACGGCGCGCCCATGCTCGACCTCGCCTATGTGGAAGACGTGCGCGCCGAGACCGACATGAACATCGTCGTGACCGGCTCGGGCAGTTTCGTCGAGGTGCAGGGCACCGCCGAGGGTGCGCCCTTCGACCGCGACGAACTGAACTCGCTGCTCGATCTCGGACTCGCCGGCTGCGCCGACCTGACCGCACTGCAGCGTGAGTCGCTCGGCTCATGAGAGTCGTCGTCGCCACGCACAACGCCCACAAGGTGGCCGAGCTGCAGCGGATTCTGGAGCAGCTCGTGCCGGGCATCCAGTTGCAGTCATACGACGGCCCGGAACCGGTCGAGGATGGCGGCACCTTCGCGGCGAACGCGCTCATCAAGGCGCGCGCGGCCGCCGCGCACACCGGCCTGCCCTCGATCGCAGACGACTCGGGGGTGAGTGTGGAAGCTCTCGGCGGCGAACCCGGAGTCGACTCGGCCCACTACTCGGGGCGCCGCGACGACACGGCCAACCTGCGGCTCGTGCTGAAGAACCTCGGCGACGAGAAGCACCGCGTTGCTGCCTTCACCTGCGCGGCCGCCCTCGTCGACCCGGGGGTCGAGCCGCCTCATGAGCACGTCGAGCTCGGCGTCTGGCCCGGCACGATCGCGCGCGCCGCGGCGGGGGTCGGCGGCTTCGGTTACGACCCGATCTTCGTGCCCGACGGCTACGAGGTCACAAGCGCTGAACTCACCGTCGACGAGAAGAACGCCATCAGCCACCGGGCACGCGCCTTCACCGCCCTCGCCACGGTGCTGCGCGAGCGTTTCGCCTGACATGAGCGGCACGTCGAGCTCGGTCGCCGTCGACGATTACCTCAAGGTCATCTACTCGCACACCGAGTGGCAGCCAGAGCCGATCACGCCCAGCCAGCTGGCGACCCGTCTCGGGCTCGCGCCGTCGAGCGTCACCGAGATGGTCAAGAAGCTTTTCGCGAGCGGGCTCGTCCACCATCAGCCGTACGGGGCGATCACCCTCACGGTGGCCGGCGAACGACGGGCCCTGGCGATGCTGCGCCGGCACCGCCTCATCGAGACCTGGTTGGTGCGCGTTTTCGACTACGGCTGGGACGAAGTGCACGATGAGGCGGAGGTGCTCGAGCACGCGCTGAGCGACCGACTGCTCGACGCGATTGATGCCCAGCTCGGCAGGCCGAGCCGCGACCCGCACGGCGACGTCATTCCCGCGGCCGATGGCACCCTTCGTCGGCCCTCCGCTGTGCGCCTCGACGAGGCCACAGCAGGGGTCTCCGGCACGATCGTGCGCATCAGCGACCGCGACCCCGACGTGCTGCGTATCGTCGACCAGCTCGGGCTCGCGCTCGACGAACCCGTGACCGTCGCCGACCGTGAGAGCGAGGGTGCCGGCGTTGCGGTGCGCCGTCCGTTGGGTGGCACCGTCGTCGTGGCCCCCGCGGTCGCTGCAGCGCTGTGGGTAGCGCCCGTGGGCGACTAGTTCGAGCCCGGTTCGTTCTGGACGGTCCCGGCGGTGTTCTCCGCCTCGGCGCCAGCCCGTCGGCGGCGCAGCAGCGCCGCCTCGAGGGCGATGATGCCGAGCACGATGGCGGCCCCCGCCACGACGAGCAGGAGAACGATGCCGAGGTCCTCGCCGGGCGCGACGGCCACCCCGTCGTCGTCCTGCCACGGCCACAGGGCCCGCAGAGAGCCGAGCATGAGACCCGTCATGACGACGAGGGTCACTCGCCGACGGTGGGCGAGCAGCCACTGCAAGCCCGAGACGAAGAGGCCGAGACCGAGAATCGCACCCAGAACGAAGACGCCGAGGTAGGCGAGGTTGCGATCATTGACGGCGGCGAGCGTCGGCGCGTACATGCCGACCGTCAGCAACAGGTAGGAGCCGGAGACGCCGGGCAGAACGAGAGCACACACGGCGAACGCTGCCGCGATCGCGACGACCCATAGCGCCGGGTCCTGTTCCGGAGCCTGCGGGAGCCCGGTCAGGAAGAAGGTGAGCACAGCGGCGAGCAGCCCGATCGCGTAGTCGCGTGCCCGCCAGCGACCGCCGACCATCCGCGCCGGCACCATGAGGGATGCCGCGATGAGGCCCACGAAGACGGCGCGCGTGCCCGTCGGATAGGCCTCCAGGAGCGGAGCGAGCAGGGCGGCGCCGACGACGATGGCCGTGAGCATCCCGATGCCGATGGGCAGCACGACCGCCCACTGCACCGAGCGGAAGTGCTCCATCGCGGCGCTCGCGCCGCGCCCGCGCAGACCGTCAGTGACCAGCCGTGCGACGCCGCGGGCAAGGTGCCCTGCACCGTCGATGAGCGCGTCGTAGACGCCCACGATGAGCGCGATCGTTCCGCCGCTGACCCCGGGCACGATCTCGGCGAAGCCGATGAGGGCACCGCGGACGGCATCGAGGGCGGTGCGCGCCACTCGACGCGTGCGTGAGGTCGTCACTGCAGCTCGCGCTCCTTGTCGTGTGCCTTCGCCTGAGCGCGCCCGTCGGCAGCGTCCTCAGCGGCAGCATCCTCATCGATCCAGATCTCGACGTCGGGAACGGGCTCGCCGGCGGCGGCGGCCTTCGCTTCCTTGCGCTTCTCCCACTGCTCGTGACCGAGATGCCAGACGATCCCCGTCACGGCGAGACCGATGACGACGAGGAAGACGACCTCGATGTATTCCGTGACGACCTCGGCCACGCCGGGAATGTGCGCTGCCCACCAGCCGATGAGGGGCAGCCCAACGCCCCACAGCAGGGCTCCGAGCACGTTGAAGAACAAAAACTTCCGGTAGGGCATCTTGCCGACACCCGCCGCGACCGGGGCGATCGTGCGCACCACTCCGATGAAGCGAGCGATCGTGACCGCCCAGCCGCCGTAGCGGGCGAAGAAGTACTCGGTGCGCGCCACGCTCTTCTTGCTGAAGAACCCAGCCGATTTGCGCTCAAAGATCGCTGGCCCTGCCGTGCGCCCGATGTAGTAGCCGAGCTGGTCGCCCAGCACCGCCGCGATGAAGATGCACAGTACGACGAGCCAGATCGGCTGGGGGATCACCTCGGTGAAGGTGAGGATGCCGGTGATGAGCAGGAGGGTGTCGCCGGGTAGCAGGAACCCGATGAGAAGCCCGGTCTCGACGAAGACGATCGCGCACACGAGCGCGAGCCCCCAGGTTCCGGCGCCGGTGATCCATGCCTCCACATCGAAGAGGCCGAGATCCATCGGCATCATGGGCGGCTCCGGTCGGAAAGAGGGGCGTGGTGGCGGGGGAGCGCGTGGCTCGAACTCCGTCAGAGTACCCTGCGCGGGGTGCCCCTAGGCTGGATCGCATGCAGCAGGATGCCCTCGCCGACGCACCCCTGCAGCCCGGGGGGCCGTCATGCTGACGCTTGTCGCGCTCGCCCCTGTTCTGCTCGTACTCATTCTGATGACGGCGCTCGGCTGGTCCGCTGCGCGTGCGGGCCTCGTGACGGCCGCTGTGACGATCGTGCTGGCGCTCACCGTGTTCGGGTTCGGCGGCGCGGGCAATGAGGTCGGCATCGTGCCCAGCCTTGCCGGGGTGCTCGCGGAGGCCGGCTTCATCGCGCTCACCGTCATCGGCATCATCGGGCCGGCCCTGGGCATCCACTACCTGCAGCGCAGTACGGGTGCCGCCGCCCGTCTGCGCCAGGCCCTCGCGATGCTGCACCCCGACCCGCGTCTCGGCGCGATTCTCGTTGCCTGGTTCTTCGCCCTCTTCCTCGAGGGAGCGGCCGGTTTCGGTACGCCCGTCGCCCTCGCCGCGCCGTTCCTCGTCGCGGCGGGCATGCGCGCGCTGCCCGCCGTCTCGGCGGCGCTCGTGGGGCACGCCGCGGGTGTCTCCTTCGGCGCGATCGGCACGCCCGTGCTCGCCCAGAGTGCCCTCGTCGACGCGACGGGCGCCGAGCTCGCCCAGGCGACCGTCCTCTACCACCTCGCGCTCGGGGTGGTGCTCGCCGCCGTCATGGTCGCCATCATCGGGCGGGCCTACGGGCACTTCCGCGGCCTGTGGTGGTGGGGGGCGCTCGCCGCGGTGTGCTTCTTCGTGCCGTTCGGCCTCATCGCGTGGTTCCTCGGCCCCGAGCTGCCCACGCTCGGCGGTGCGCTGGTCGGTGTGCTCGTGTTCTCGTTCGTGCTCGTGCGGCACCGCCGTCGCGTGCACGCCCGAGGCGAGACGGGCGTGCCCGATGAGATCATCACGACTCATCCGCATCCGGATGCCCGCGACGTCGTGACGGCGGAGATCACGGTTCTGCGCGCCGCGGCTCCGTACCTCGTGCTAGTGCTCATCGTGCTGCTCACGCGGCTGATCGGCCCGCTGCGCGAGGCGCTGCAGTCGGTTGTGATCGCGTGGCAGCTCGACGGCGGATTTGCGGGCAGCGTGCAGCCGCTCTACCACCCGACGATGCTGCTCACGGTCGCGTTCCTCGCCGGCGCGCTGCTGCAGCGGGCGTCGTGGCGGCGCATCCGTGTGGCCTTCGTGACGGCGACCCTGCAACTGGGGCCCGTGCTCATCGCGCTGGTGTCGATGATCACGATCGCGCGCACCATGACCGCCTCGGGCATGACCGAGCAGTTGGCGCTCGCCGCCGCCGGGCTCGGGCTCGCGTGGCCGTTCTTCGCGCCCCTCGTGGGGGCCTTCGGCACCTTCATTACCGGGTCGGCGACGGCGTCGAACCTGCTGTTCACCGACCTGCAGAGCTCGACAGCGCGGGCGCTCGTCCTGCCCGAACTGCCCCTGCTCGGTGCGCAGGGCTTCGGCGCGGCGGTCGGCAACATCATCGCTCCGCACAACATCGTCGCCGCCGTCGCGACCGTGGGGCTCACCGGCCAGGAGGGCAAGGTGCTGCGCACGACCGTGCCGACGGCGCTCGCCTACCTCGTGCTCGGCGGGCTGCTCGCGCTGCTTTTCGTGCTGTAGTCACGCGGCGGCCAGTCAGCGCTTCAGGGTCTGGTGGAGGCGTCCGATCTTGCACTGGGCTTGCGCGAGGCCGGATTGGCCGAATTCTTGAGGGACACTGTTGCAAGTCGGGCTAGACACGACACGGCGTCAACCCGAAGTCCTGACATCAGACACAGTAGTCCGCTCCGATGTGAATACGTGCAAGATCGTCAGTTTTCGATGTCCATGACGTCAGTTGAACGGGTTCAGGATCGCAACTTCACCTGCAGCGCAGTCGCTTGGCACCGTGACGGGAGCAACGGCGGAAGCGACATATCCGCCGCCGCCGTCAATTGCTTCACCGAGTGAGAGTGTTCCTAGGCCGGGGATGTCCACGCGGTCGTCGGCGGTGATGCGGGAGCCCGCGGGAAACACGACCGCCCGTGTACCGAGGTCTCCCATGTCGAGCCCGAAGCAGTGATCGCCGACCAGGGCGAGGTCGCCCGCTACTCGCGCCGTCGGCCTATCCGCCGGCTTCTCAGGATTCACGAGGAGGAGGTGGCCCTCGGAGTCGGTAGTCGAGGGCGCACTACACCCACTTAGCGCGAGCAGCGACGCGCAGAGCAACATCACCGCGGGGCACGTCCTCCCACACCTCACGGCGTGACCTTAACCGCGAGGTTGAGCAGATTCAGAGCCCCGACCCTCGTTGCCAAGTCATCGACGCGGAACCCAAGCCCGTTGGTCAGGAAGCCGTGCGTGATGCCCTTGCCGACATTGCCGAAGTACCACGGCCCGCCGCTGTCGCCGTACTCGGCCGTGGACGGCCCGTAGCGGAACAACAGGCAGTAGCCCGATGGGCTGCAATAGTTGACCGCCGTGACGGTTCCGCAGTTGTTTCCGGTCGTCAGGCCCCAGTAGCAGATCGCCGACCCGCTCACCGGGTTGACCGCGGAGGTCACGAAACGCTCGCCTCCACTGGACGTGTAGCGGAACTTGTTCGTGACCGCCGCGCCGTTGAAGGTGTGCCATTGCACGTCACCGCTTGCGGGAGCCGACTGCGCCTCGAAGTAGGCATAGGAACCCCCGTAGTAGGTCGTGTCGTTCAGGCAGTGACCAGCGGTTGAGATCCCGGTGGTGCCGCTCGACGTGACCGCGAACCCGGCCGTGCAGTCTAGGAAGCCGTTGCCTCCGACGATCGCCGTCTCGTGTTCCGTAGGTACGAATCCCTCGACCGTTCGAAGCGGAATCCCCGTTCCCAACCGGGCGTCGAGGCTGGCGACGGCGGAAGCTGCGATCCGCGCAACTTCGGTCGCCAACAGGTCGCCGTCTAACAGGCTGTAGGTAACCACGACCTCGCCGTTGTGGTCATCGATCACAGAGTCCGCCGCTGCCACGCCTGGAATGGCCGCGACTGCCTCTCGCGCGACGGTCTGCGCGTCGATGAGGTCTGCTTCGCTCGCACGGGCGTCGCCTCTGACGAGCACCCCGAACGGCAGCTCCTTGAGGATGTCAAGCGCTGCCTCGGAGGGGGCGCCTCGGAAGGAGACGACTGCCCTATAGCGGTCATCCCCCTGCCACAGCACTGTCGAGAAGGTGTCCGCTTCGGTCTGCCGAAGCTGGTCAACCGCCGCAGCGAATAGTTCCTGGCCGGAGAATCGATCGATCGCCGCCTCGAGGCTGATGCCGAGCGTCTCTGCGACCATCGCCAGGTCCTCACGCTCGGCATCGCTGACCGAGATTTCCGCGGGGGTTCCTACCAGCGTCGTCGCGCCAGGTGGACCGTCGGCGGCGTAGCCAGCCTGCGAGCTCAGGAATGTCGCCGCTGCGACGATCGCCATGAACGCAGTATTGCGTCTCTTCATGGTTAGTCTGATCCTCTCTGTGTCGCGGTCACGGTGTCTTGACCGCTTAGTCGACGTTCAGAACCAACGCCAAAGTGTTCGACGCGGTCGAGAAGATGTCGAGGGCGAGGGCGAGGGCGAGGGCGGGGGCAAGGTCGAGGTCGAGGGCGTTTCTCATTCGTCGCTCCACTCTGCGGCGACCTCAGAGGTGTCGATGAGAGGTGACGACTACGGCATTCCCGAGGGCTCCGATCCTGTTCCGTCGAGAGCTCGTCACCTCTTGAAGACAAGTTACGCTCGGAATCCTGGTTGTGCAAGGAAACTGCATACCCTGTCCCGAAACCACGCATTTCCTATGTCCTGAGACATCACATCCGTGCGGAAGGAGGGACTTGAACCCTCACGCCCGAAGGCACAGGAACCTAAATCCTGCGTGTCTGCCAATTCCACCACTCCCGCTGGTGGGCCCAGTGTATCGACGGCAACAGCCTCAGAGACGGGCGTCGGCGTGCAGGGCCGCCCACAGTTCGGCGCGCGCCGCGAACCCCGACAGGTCGCGATCGAGCACGTCGCCGGCGCGGCGCACGCGGGCGCGCACCGTATGCCGATGGATGCCCAACCGCAGAGCCGCCGCCTCCGCCACGGCATCCTCCTGCAGCCACACGGTGAGGGTCGCCTCGAGCTGCTCGCCCGTCGAGGCGTCGTGGGCGCGCACCACCGCCAGGAGGTCGGTGCCCGTGTTGCCGGCGTGCTCTGTGCCGCGCGGGGGAGCGGGGGTGCTCTCGGTGAGCAGCCGCGCCAGGTGCGTGCGCAACTGTTCCAGCCGCTCTGCGGCATCACTCTGCTGCTCCGCGGAGGGCACGGTGCGCAGTGCGAGCCCCGCCATGGCGACGACACTCGTCACGACGGCACGTACAGCGTCATCCTCGGGCGACGTCGGGCCGACGGCGAGCACGCCCGCGAGCGACCCAGGGGCGCCGACGGTCTGCAGGCTCCAGCCGTCGACGGTGCGGGCGGCGCGGCGACCTGCGGTGAGCATCCGCACGGCCGTGTCGGCGACCGACTCGGGAACCTCGCCGCGTGTACCTTCCGGCTCGAGCAGGGCGACGGGGGCCTCGATGCGCCGCGCCAGTTCGGCGAGCACGGCGGTCACGCCGTCGGGGCGCAGGGCCGCGATAGCGAGGGCGCGCTGGGTCTCGAGGGTCCAGCGCACGCGCGCGTAGCGTTCGCGGGCGTCGGCGTCGGCGACCGCGCGCGTGACGGCGATGAAGGGCGTGCGATAGGGAACCTCGACGAGCGCGACACCGTGCGCGGCACACGCCGCGACGAGGGCGTCGGGGGTGCCGTCGCGAATCACCTCTGTGCCGAAGCCGATGCCGGGCACGCCGGCGTCGGCGAGGCGCGCGACCCAAGGGTCGATGTCGTCGTCGCTGCTCCACTGCGTTCCCGTGGTCAGCAGGGCGTCGCCCTCGCCGAGGAAGGGCGTGGGGTCGGCGAGGTCACTCGAGTGCACCCAGTTCCAGGGGCGTGCGGCGGCGGCATCGTCGGCCCACACCGTGCGCAAACCGAGGTCGCGACGGGTGGTCAGCTCGGCGAGAGTGATGGGCACGAGGCACCTCCGAGGGGGACTGTACGAGCTGTATATAAAGCGTGTTCACAGTGTACGCTCTGGATACCCTCGCGCACGGTCGGCACCCCTACGCTGGCCGCATGAGCCTCATGACCGATGCCCCCGCCGCGCAGGCCCCCACCGGTGGGCCGAGCCTGCCGCAGCGGCGCGAGCTCCTGACGAGCATCCCGGGCCCGCAGAGCGAAGCCTGGATCGCCCGCAAGCAGGCCGCCGTCTCGAGCGGCGTCGGCACCATGATGCCGGTGTACGCGGTCGCGGCCGGCGGCGGCGTGATCGTCGACGTCGACGGCAACAGCCTCATCGACCTCGGCTCGGGCATCGCCGTGACGAACGTCGGCAACGCCGACCCGCATGTGACGGCCGCCGTCATCGAGCAGGTTCAGCGCTTCACCCACACGTGCTTCACCATCACGCCGTACGACGGCTACGTCGAGGTCGCTGAGGCACTTAACCGGCTGACCCCGGGTGACTTCACCAAGCGCACCGCGCTGTTCAACTCGGGCGCGGAGGCCGTCGAGAACGCCATCAAGATCGCGCGCTACTACACCGGCAAGTCAGCCGTTGTCGCCTTCGACCACGGCTACCACGGCCGCACCAACCTCACGATGAGCCTCACCTCTAAGGCAATGCCCTACAAGGCCGGCTTCGGGCCGTTCGCCCCCGACGTCTACCGCGCGCCCATGTCGAACCCCTTCCGCGACGGGCTCAGCGGTGCGGAGGCCGCCGCGCACGCCATCCACACGATGGAGAAGCAGATCGGCGCCGACCGGCTTGCCGCGATCATCATCGAGCCCATCCAGGGTGAGGGCGGCTTCATCGTGCCCGCCCCCGGCTTCCTGCCCGCCCTGCAGACGTGGGCCAACGAGAACGACGTCGTCTTCATCGCCGACGAGGTGCAGACCGGCTTCGCCCGCACGGGTCAGATGTTCGCGAGCGAGCACGAGGGCATCGTGCCCGACCTCATCACGATGGCCAAGGGCATCGCGGGTGGGCTTCCGCTCGCGGCCGTCACTGGCCGGGCCGACATCATGGATGCTCCGCACGCGGGCGGCCTCGGCGGCACCTACGGCGGCAACCCCATCGCGACCGCCGCGGCCCTCGGTGCGCTGCGCGCCTACGAGCAGAACGATCTGCTGGGGCGGGCCCGCGAGCTCGAGGCGGTCATCCTCGATGAGCTGACGACCCTGCAGGCCCGCGACGGCCGCATCGGCGATATTCGCGGGCGCGGCGCGATGATGGCGATCGAGCTTGTCAACGAAGACGGGGCTCCGGATGCTGCGCTCACGTCGGCCGTCGCCAAGCACTGCCACGTGAACGGCGTCGTGGTGCTCACCTGCGGCACCGACGGCAACGTCATCAGGTTGCTGCCGCCGCTGTCGATCAGCGATGAGCTGCTGCGTGAGGGCATCGGCGTCCTCGCCGAGGCGCTCGAGGCGAACTGAGACGGGAGACGACATGATCACGGAATCCGAACTGCTCGCCATCGTGCCGTTCGACACGGAGGATGAGGCCGTCGAGCTTGCCAACGCGACCGAGTACGGCCTGGTTTCCTACGTCTTCACGCAGGATCTGAATCGCGGCATGCGCATGATCGATCGCCTCGAGACGGGCATGATGGGCCTGGGCGTGGGCGTCGTCTCCAACGCCGCGGCTCCCTTCGGCGGCATCAAGCAGTCCGGCATCGGGCGCGAAGGCTCCTTTGAGGGCATCGACGAGTACCTCACGACGAAGTACACCTTCATTCCGAAGAGCTGAGTGCGGCGTGCCCGTCGGGCTCCGGCCCGACGGCATCCGTACCTCCCCATTCCGTGGCCGGGCGCTGTGGTGGCCGCCCGGCCACGGATGCACCGGTCTGACGTGACCCGAGCCTGGCGCCGCGCGCATCGATCGGTCCCGTGTTGCAGGCTCCTCCCCACGAGTTCCCAACACGGGACCGATGCATGCAGTGGTGCACGCGGGCACTGGAGGCCGCGGGGCCGTGTCACTCTGCCCGGCATGACACGCGACCGCGAGCAGACCAACGTTGTCGACGCTGCATGGGTTGTGAGAGCGTCCGTGGCCGGGGGTCGGATGCCCTACTCGCGCACCCGGCGCACTGATGTCGAGCATCCGTTCCATGGGGTGGCGGCGCACGGCGTCGATCTCGACGACATCGTGCAGCGGGCCCACGCCCTGGGGCTGCTGCTGGGCGAGCGGGCGGCGATCAGCCACAGCTCGGCGGCGCTGGTGCGGGGCTACCCGCTACCGCACAGGAGGCAGCGGCAGCGGGAGCTTCACGTCTCCGTGCCGAGACCCGTGCGTGCGCCCAAGGGTGCGGGAGTGTGCGGCCACAGCATCGAGTTGCCGAGCGACCGGGTGTCGCGCCTGCTGGTCGTGGCGCCGAGCGCGCGAGAACCCTTGCCCGTGCAGCTGGTCGATGAGCAGCTCACGCTGCTGACGTGTGCGACGCAGCTCGAGCTGCCCGACATGGTGGCACTGGCCGACGCCATGCTTCAGCGTGCAGTAGTCGAGCACCGCGCCGACCCCATGCTCTCGGCACTCGACCTCGCACCTGGCAGACCCGGGCATCGTCTGCTTCGGCGTGCGGCCCAGCTTCGCCGCAGCGGCGTGCGGTCGCGGGCGGAGACGCTCTTGCGCCTTCTGCTGGTGGCGGCCGGGCTTCCCGAGCCCGTGGTCGCGCATCCGGTCGTGTCGACGGTTCGCTCGTCCGAGCCGTGGCGCGCGGAGGCTGATCTCGCGTGGCCGCAGTTCGGCGTGCTGCTCGAGTACGAGGGCGATGTGCATCGCACGTCGCGGCGCCGCTTCACCACCGACGTGCGCAGGTTCGAGCGGTACGCCGACGAGGGCTGGAGCGCCGTGCGCGCCACCCGCGACGACCTCTTCGAGGATCCGCGCGAGCTGCTGGAGCGCCTGGTTCGGCGGTTGCGCGGGGGCGGGTGGGCGCCGCACCGGCGCTGGAGGCTGCGCTCGGTCAGTCCAGCCCGGGCATAGGGCTGCTCGCGGCCGGTGCGTGGCGCGGCAGTGCATCCATCGGTCCTGTATTGCGGGGTTGTACGGGGCGCGACGCAACACGGGACCGATAGATGCCGCCGTGCACGCGGACCTCGCGAACACCGCGCTAGTGGCGGTGAGAGCCCCGGGCTGTGGACAATTCCCCGGATGCCCGGCGCCGGCTTTGCAGAATGGCGGCCATGCCCTCCGCCGCCTCCGTGATCACGACCCGGGTGCGCGATCGCGTGAGGGTTGAGCGGCTCGACCTGCATGGTGACCCGGCCGCGGCCGACCGGCTGGCGCGCGAGGAGCTGCGGCGCTACGCCGAACGATCTCTCGGCGGCGGCACCCTGCCCGTCATCGACGACGAGGCCCAGACGCTCGGCGAGGTGCTCGCGGCGCTGGTCGGGTACGGCCCCCTGCAGCCCTACTTCGACGACGCCGAGGTCGAAGAGATCTGGATCAACGCGCCCGACGCGATCTTCATCGCCCGCGGCGGGGTCAGTGAGCGCACGGGCCTCGAGCTGACCGACGAGGAGGTGCGCACGCTCGTCGAGCGCATGCTGCAGTCCACCGGTCGGCGCGTCGACCTGAGCAGCCCGTTCGTCGATGCGAGCCTGCCCGACGGCTCACGGCTTCACGTCGTGATCCCCGACGTCACGCGCCGCCACTGGTCGGTCAATGTGCGCAAGTTCTCACAGCGCATCCGGGATCTGTCGCGCCTGGTCGAGCTCGGCTCGCTGCCCCCGACGGCGGCCGAGTTTCTGCGCATGAGCGTGCTCGCGGGGGCGAACATCCTTGTGAGCGGTGCGACGCACTCGGGCAAGACGACTCTCATGGGAGCGATGCTCGCGGGCGCTCGGCCGAGCGAGCGCATCATCACGGTGGAGGAAACCTTCGAGCTCGACCTCACCGCGCCCGACGTCGTCGCCATGCAGTGCCGCAGCGCGAATCTGGAGGGTTCGGGCGAGATCAGCCTGCGCCGCCTCATCAAGGAGGCCCTGCGCATGCGCCCCGACCGCCTCGTCGTCGGTGAGGTGCGCGAAGCCGAGTCGCTCGACCTCCTCATCGCCCTCAATAGCGGACTGCCGGGCATGTGCTCGATTCACGCGAACAGCGCTCGGGATGCTCTCGTCAAGCTCGCGACGCTGCCATTGCTCGCGGGGCGCAACATCGACTCGTCGTTCGTGGTGCCGACCGTGGCGAGCGCGATCGACCTCGTCGCGCACTGCGAGCTCGTGCGGGGTGGGCGGCGCCGAGTGGCCGAGATCGTCGCACCGACGGGCGCGGTCGCCGACGGCACGATCGCCGCTCAGGCGATCTTCACGCTCGAGAACGGGGAGCTCGTGCCGACCGGCACGATCCCCGCGAGAGAGCAGGTGTACACCGGTGCCGGGTTCGAGCCCCGAGCGCTCCTCGTCACGTCGGACGGCTTGGATGCCGTTGCGCCCGCGACAGTTCATGCTGCTGACGGCATGATCACCGCAGACGCTGGATCAGGCGCCGCATGACTGTTGCCATCGGCCTCGTGCTCGCGGCGGGGGTGCTGCTCGTCGTCTCGCCGTGGCTGTGGCCGCGCGACCTTGAGCGTCGGCACGCCGAGCGCAGCCGCCAGCTCGGCGCGGTCGCCGATCTGCTCGCCCGCGCGGGCGTGACGGGGGTCGCGCCGGCGGCGTTCGTGGCCCTGGTCATCCTGATCGGCGTGGCGGGCGCCGCCCTCACGCTCATCCTCGTACCCGTCCTCGCCCTCGCCCCCGTCGCCGGAGTGGTCGCGGCGGTACTGCCCATCCTCGGTCTGCGAGCGCGGGCTGCGGCGCGGCGACGCGCACTGCGTGCCGTGTGGCCCGACGTCGTCGATCACCTGCTGTCGGGCATCCGGTCGGGGTTGGGGCTTCCGCAGGCGATCGTCAGCCTTGCCGAGGCGGCGCCGAGCGCGGTGCAGGAGCCGTTCCGGCAGTTCCGCCGCGACTATGTGCGCACGGCACGCTTCGAGGAGTCACTCGACACCCTCAAGACGAACCTCGCCGATCCCGTCGCCGACCGCATCATCGAGACGCTGCGCATGGCCCGCGAGGTCGGCGGCACCGAGCTGCCGACCGTGCTGCGCTCGCTGTCGCACTATCTGCGGGCCGACGCGGCCGTGCGCGGCGAAGTGGATGCTCGGCAATCGTGGGTGCGCGCCGCCGCCCGCCTAGGCGTCGTCGCGCCCTGGATCGTGCTCGTGCTGCTCGGCACGAGGCCCGAAGCCGCGGCGGCCTACAACTCCATCGGCGGCGCCGTGCTCGTCGTCGTCGGGCTCGCGGTGACCCTCGTCGCCTATCGGCTCATGATCGCGCTCGGGCGACTGCCGGAGGAGGGCCGATGGTTCCGGTGAGCGCGGCTCTCGTGAGCGCTGTGCCCGTGAGCCCGATGCTCGGCTGGGCTCTGCTGTGCGGCGTCGGCCTGGGCGCAGGGCTCTGGCTCCTCGCGAGCCTTGCGCCGCGGCTCGGCCGCCCCCGCCTCGTGCACCGCCTCGCGCCCTATCTCGTCGACGTGTCGCCCGAAGCCCACGCCATGACCTCGGGGCGCCGTAGCGACCCGCTACCCGTCGCCTCGGCGCTGCTTGCCCCGCTCGTGGAGAGCGCGAGTCGCGTTCTGGAGAGCGTCCTGGGCGGCACCGACCTCATTCGCACGCGCCTGCGCCAGTCGGGCGCGACCTCGACGGTTGCCGCTCACCGCACCCGCCAGCTCGTCGGGGCGTCGCTCGGTGCGGCCGCGGGCGTCGCCGTCGCGAGCCTTGCTGTGCGCGACAGCGGCGCGATCGTGCTCGCCGCCCTCGGGGGAGTGCTCGCCGGCTCGATCGCGGGTCTCGCCCTCGTCGATCACCTGCTCGCACGAGCCGCGAAGGGCCGGGTCGCTCGCATCGCCGACGAGTTCCCGACCGTCGTCGAGTTCCTCGCCCTCAGCGTCTCGGCGGGCGAGTCGATCCTCGACGCCATCCGCCGCGTTGCCCGCACCGGCTCGGGCGAACTCGCGACCGAGTTCGACCGCGTCGTCACGCGCGCCGCGACCGGTCAGCCCGTCGCCAGCTGTCTCGCAGAACTGCGCGACGACCTCGGGATGCCCGCCGTCACGCGCCTCGTCGACCAGGTGCTCGCGGCTCTCGACCGAGGGTCTCCGCTGGCCGAGGTGCTGCGGGCGCACGCGCTCGACGCGCGCGAGGAGTCGAAGCGTGCTCTGCTCGAGGCCGCGGGCACGCGCGAGGTCGCGATGCTCATTCCGCTCGTGTCATATTTCGGGCACTTCACAGGTTGCAGAGTCCCTAGTCGCGGCGTGCGTGCCACCTAGTAGTGGTTCCTAGACCTTGCCGCTCTAGGTCTCGTACAATGGACGTGCGACGAAAGGCTGCTCGATCCGAAACTAACTAGGTTCGAGCCGGGAGCTGGATGGACCGTCAGGCGAGGTATCGAGACCTCGTAAACCGCCGTCATGCCAGCCACGTTAGAAGCCCAAAGGCGATCGCACCCCTCCGAATCCGGAGACGCCTTTGTCTACGTCAACTTCCCCCGTCACCGTTGCACGCTCGCGCCTAGCCAACTCCGTTCGGCTGAAGGGCGCGAAGGCGCCTGAAACCCTCGCGGCTCGGCGGGAACTCGCCACCGCGCTCCTCGAAAGTCGCATTCGCGAAGTCGTTGCATCCGCGCCGCCGTTGAGTGACGAACAGGTCGAGCGCATCGTCCGCGCTCTCGGTCGCCCGGCGAGGCTCGTCGCTTCAACGACCGCGAGGGAGGTGTCGCCGTTGACCGCGATCAGTGAATAACGCACGAGCGACCCGCCGATGAGACCGACGGGCCGCTCTCGACCTCACGACAGGAGACCGATCAATGTACGACGCAGCCTACCGCGCTGACCCCTCCGCCCCCACCGAAGGAGAGACGCTCATCCTCGACTTGACCGCAATGGCGAGGCCCCGGCCACGTCGCAGACGGCGCTCATTCGAGCCGCCGCTGGATGGGTGGACGGCGAATGCGAGTCCTCTCGAGCACAACCTCATGGTCACATCCGGCTGCGCGGACGCCCGGTGTCGTGCCGCCGCCTGGGCCGAGCACCTTCGCCGGTGCCCAAACTGCGCGCACGAGCAGGAGCGCGCCGACCGTGAGCGAGGGGCCCCAGCATGAGGGACGACGGCCACGAAATCGTCCTTGATCTCACCAGCTACCGCGAGCCCGAGGATCTCGATGCAGCAATCGCGAAGCTGCTGGATGATGCGCGCCAAGAGGATGCCGCTGCTGAGCGTGAGCTTGAAGAGATGCAGAAGTCTTCGCGCGAGCACGGCCCAGAGGAACAGATGCCCTCGCCGAACCCAGCTTCCGAGCGCCAGGAAGAAGAGGGCTTGCCGTCCGACTTCGCGCGTTGGAGTTCCCCTCAACAGACGGACTGGGCGAGTAAACCCAACCTCTCACCCTCCGAGATGAAGAGGCGCATCCGACTGGTGAATGCGTGGCGAGGTTACGGCAGTCATCATGAGGACGCTGATCACCTAGATCGAGAGCCGCTCCGCCCCTTGTGGGCTGACGTGGCCGCGCTCCTCGACGGAGGGATGCAGGCACCCAAGCCCGATGGAGGGCCAGCGCGCACTGACGGCGCGCGCATCATGTACCGCGGCAAGGTCAACGCGCTGATCGGCGATCCCGAAAGCGCGAAGACGCTCCTGGCCCTGTTCGTGCTCGCGGACGAACTCAATGCCGGCTCGGTGGGCGTATTCGTAGACACCGATCACAACGGTGGAGCCTTCGTGTTGCGCTTCCTGCTCGCTCTGGGCGTGCCGCGTGCGGTGCTGATCTCGCAGTTCCACTATGCGGAGCCCGATGACCGTGACGAGCTGATGCGAGTCGTTGACCAAGCGGCGGAGCTACCGCCTGGGGTGGTCGTCCTGGACTCGGTGGGGGAGAACCTCGGGCTCTGGGGAGTGAGCCCAAACGACGACCAAGGCGTCCTCGACATGAATCGCGCGACCGCTGCACGGCTCGCAAAGGCTGGCCATCTCGTGGTCACGATTGACCACCTCGCGAAGAACACGGACAGCCGCAGGTACGGCGCGACCGGTTCGACAGCGAAGCTCCGCGCTGCAAATGGCACGGTGCTCGAGGTCAGGGCCGTCGATGAGTTCAATCCCGACGACGGGGGCAAGTCCGCATTGCTGCTCAAGAAGGACCGCACAGGAGGCGTGCGCGCTCTCGGCTACAAGCGAGGGGAGACCGTCGCGGTGTACGAGCTGAGCGCGCCCGACGCGGCGACCGGGAATCAGGTGGCGCGATTGCTTCCTGGCACCACGGTCTCTGGCGCCGCAGCGACCGCAGTCGCGAACGCGGCCAAGCTCGCCAGCGACGTGGCTGCGCTGGACGCACTGAACCCCCCGCCGTCATCCAAGGACGACGTGCGTACTCGGCTCCGATGGGGGTCGAAGCGAGCGCTCGATGCACTCGCAGCGTGGCGCGCTCAAGCACCATCGACCACCTCGTCCACCACGCCAGTACCGCCGCCACAGCCATAGGAGGACAGCAATGAGCGACAACGACAGCCCGAACACCCAAACCCCGAACGACGAGAACCCGAGCACGAGCCTCGAATGGCGGGTGCCTAGCCGCTTCCGTGACGCTGATGACCTGCTCGTGATCCGTGTCGTTCGCGACTCGACCGGCGCTGCCCGCGTCGTCGTCGGCACGGGAACTCTCGACGCGATATGGGGCGATGAGCGCGCCGAGCAGACGGCTGCGGTGCTGCGCGAGATCGCGGACGCGCTCGTCCCCCTGGGCACCCGCGCTATGGGCGGCGGAGAGGCGGGAACGGCATGAGCGCTGACGCACGCGGCGGGGGTGAGGGGATCGCGCCGGAGATCGGCGCTCAGCCCGATCCCGCTGCGGACGAGGAGCAGGCCCAGCCCTCGGAAAGCGGCTGGACGCCGGAGTTCGAGGGGCAGCGTCCGCCGTTCGAGGACGGGAACTTCGCTGCTGTGAAGCATGGTGCGCGCTCGCAGCGGAAGGTCGAGGAGTTGGCGCGGCAGATCGACGTCGACCTGCTGGGCAGGGCGCCGTGGGTCGCGGAGTACCCGGAGGCGCTGGGTGCCTACGCGCGCGCTGAGTCAGTCGCACGACTGCTGTTTGCGGACATCGCCAAGAACGGCGCGTACGGCAGGAACGGCGAGTTTCGCGCCTCCCTGTTCGCGAAGTACACGACGGCGGAGAACGCTGCTGCTCGCCACCGCGACGCGCTGGGGCTGACGCCGCGCAGCGAGGCTCAAGTCGCCCGCGACCGCGCCGTCGCCGCGAGTGCGTCGGTCGATGTGGTGGGGGAACTCATCAAGCAGGGCCGTGCGACGCGCGCCCACCGGCCCGACGCAGAGCGGACCACTTCCGCCCTCGAGAACGAGGCCGTGACTGAGCATGACGAACAGGAGGACACGACATGACCAAGCACCACGCGTTCTGCGCCCAAGGGGTGCGCTACGACCGCGCCGCACGGCGCCATCGAGAAGCTGCTGAGTCGCGGGAGCGCGCGCACGCGGACAACGCGGAAGCTCGCGAGGATCGCGTCGCCACGCTCGCCAGCCTCCGACGCTCGCGCGAACGAATCGTTGCCGCGCTCGCCGCGCCGTGCGTCGAGCACGAGGCAGCGCCGGGATGCTACTGCTGGGATGGCGGTGCGCTGTCGACGGTGCGCGGCATCTGCCTCTCGCGGTACTGCGTCGGCATCGCGTCCTCGTTCCGACCCCAGTTCGGCAAGCCTGAAGAGTTGGCCGAGATGGCACAGGCGGCCCGCAACGCGCGGCGCGCTGACCGGCTGCGCCTGGAGCGGCGGCACCCCAATCGTCAGCGTGTGCGCGTGGGTGCTCGATGAGCGCGACGACCGCCGCCACCGTCAGGGCGCTCCGTGCTCGCGTCGATGCCATGTGGCCCCCGCTCGACCCCGCCGAGTTGCGCGAGCTGAACGTGCTCGCCTTCGGGCACGCGCGACGACAGGAGCGCCTTGCGGAACGGCAAGCGACGCACCGCCACGAACACACCCACCGAACTCGCCGACCCCAACGGAGATGACCATGAGCATGACCACACCAGCACCCATTCCTACCGCGCGAGCTGAGAAGCCACCGCGACCGAGCCGCACGCTGGGGCTCGGGGCGCGCGAGCGGACTCGACCGCTACCCGCTCACGCGCTCGCTTGCCGCTCGTGCGGTGTTGCTGTCGCCAGCCCGCCGCCCGAACGCGTCGAGGTGCTGCGCACGTCACTCGTGGACGCGGGGCAAATGCTCGGCCTACGGCCTTCACCGCAGGCGATAGAAGTCCGCGTCTCGCGGTGCGATGACTGCACCGCCCGTTGGGCTCGCGCGGAAGCGCTCGTCAGCCAGTACCGGCTGGGCCGAGTCTTCGGCAACATCGCGCCCGAGCACGCGGACGCCGCCCTCGCGGCCCTCGACCTCTTGGGCATCCGAGGGGATCGCACCAACTCGCTCACCACGAATGCAGCAAACGCGCGCGGGCTCCTGGAAGCGCTGGCTCACGTTGGCTCAGCGGCGACGTGGGCAGCACGGTTCCTGCCCGTCCTCACTCAGGGTGCGGAACCCGACGGGTGCGCACCGCGACGATGGGCGCACGTGTCCGCCGAACATGTGCAGACCGTCGCAGAGGAGTACCGCCTACTCGTGCATCGTCGTGCAGAGCTTCCGTTCCCGTTCTCCCCGCCCTCGGAGCGCGGAGCGCTGCAGGGCTGCGGGTTCTGCGGCGTCGGCATCCTGCGCGTCAAGGAGAGCCAGGCGCTGGAGGCATGGGGCAAGGAGTTCCGCGTCAACCCCGGAGTACTCGGCGGACGGACCCGCCCAGAGCCCGTCCTCGTGCATCTCTGCCCGGCCTGTCGTTCGGCGGTGGACGCCGTTGGGGGAGCGATGGGACTACCCGCAGTCGAGCGCGCCCTCATGCGGCACCTTGGCTTCACGACGAAGCCCGACCGAACGATCGCGTTCCGCAGTGTTGCCGCATGGGCGGCGCTGCGACCTGGCACCGAACCGAGCTCGACGCCCTGGGCGCACCTCAACCTCGGGAAGTTCGAGCGAGCCCTCGACCGCTCGCACTACGTGCAGCGTGACCCACGACACGGGGGTACTCAGTGAACGCGGCTCCCGACTCGCCACCTGACCCACTCGCACTGCTCGCAGGGCTCGTGCTGGATGACGAAGGCACACGATGGGGTGACGTTGCCGAGCCGTGGCAACAGGACGATGCCGCATCGATTCTGACCGGCACGGCCCCCTCCGACCCGCGCCTGCACTTCCTCACGAGGCCGCGAGGGGGAAGCAAGACCACCGACCTCGCAGCGGTCACGCTCGTCGTTCTCCTCACGCAGGCACCCCGACGCTCAACCTCCCACGCCTACGCTCGCGACGAGGATCAGGCGACGCTGCTCCTCGACGCACTGCGGGCACTTGCCGAGCGCTCGTCGCTCAGTTCGCTGCTCGACATCGGCGCGACCACCGTCACCGTCAAGGCCAGCGGTGCACGGTTGCGAGTCGAGTCCGCAGACGCCGCCTCGGCCTATGGACGTATCCCGTACTTCGTGGTCGCTGATGAGTTGGCGCAGTGGCCCACCACTCGAGCGGCGCGCACCCTCTGGGATGCCGTCACCTCCGGTCTGCCGAAGCGTCGCGACTCACGACTCGTGGTGCTCACCACGGCAGGCGACCCGGCTCACTGGTCGGCTCGCATCCTCAACGGCGCGCGCAGCTCGGAACGATGGCGCGTCTCAGAGGTGCCCGGCCCGCTGCCCTGGGCCGACCCCGACGACCTCGCGGAGCAAAGGCGCATGCTGCCTAACTCGGTGTTCGCGCGACTCCACCTGAACCGCTGGACCGCTGCCGAAGACCGCCTCGTCTCCGCCGACGACCTCGCAGCATGCGTCACCCTCGACGGGCCTCAAGAGCACGACGCACGACACCGCTACGTCATCGGCCTCGACATCGGCCTCAAGTCAGACCGCACGGTGCTCACCGTCGCCCACGCTGAGCGACGAGACGCGGGCGGCGGCCCGCTGGTGGTGCTTGACCGCATCCACGCACTCCAAGGCACTCGCACCAAGCCCGTGCAGCTCGCAGATGTCCAGGCGCTGGCGGAGCAGACGGCACGCGCCTACGGGCACGCACCGATCCGCCTCGACCCCTGGCAGGGCGTGGGGCTCGCGCAACGCCTCCGCGACAAGGGACTCACGGTTGAGGAGTGGGCGTTCACCTCGCAGTCCGTCGGACGACTCGGCTCCGTGCTGCACCTCCTGCTCCGCGACCACCGCCTCGCGCTCCCGGACGACCGCGAACTGCTCGACGAGCTGATGACGGTGCGCCTGCGCGAGACTGCGCCGGGCGTACTCCGCCTCGACCACGACGCGGGACAACACGACGACCGAGCGGTGGCACTCGGCCTCGCAGCCCTCGCGCTCACAGAGCGCCCGGAGGCTGGGGCGGGCGGCATCTCAATCCCGCACAGATTGAGGGCTTCGACCAACCAGAGCAGGGGAGCCGCAAGCGCCGGGTACGCGACCGCTCGCATCCGGGGGCCACTCGCGGACGCGAGAGCCGCCATGCGCGCGCAGACGCCCTTGCAGCGCCTCCACGGTATCGGGCTTGTCGTGCCAGGGAGCGCCAACGATCCGAGCGTCAACTAGGGTTCTGCGCATGCGCGACGCTCTCGACTTCGGCGACGACCCCGAGCTCCCCACGACCGACGAGCTCCTCGCGATGGTGCGAGAGGGCTCCTACGACGTGCCCGAGCTCGCGGAGCGCCTCGGACTGTCCGAAGGACACGTGCGGCTCCTGCTTTCGACGGTCGCCGAGGAAGGTTCGGACGGGTAGGCGTGGCAGTGACTATGACCGGAGCGGCACCGATTCGGGCGACCTCGTAGGCATGTCAGCTGCCCACGAGTAAGCCACTCGCGACTCAGCACGCGTGGGGTGCACCTTGAGGCCGTAGCGAAACACTCGTTCGCCGTCTGCGCTTCGAAAGAGGGCAGGAGCGAGGTTGCGAAGATAAGCACGCTCGGTGAATCCCCACTCGTCGGGCTCGAAGGCCTTAGCAGTTGCAGAGGCGGTTAGATCGGCAAGCTCGAGAAGTGGTTCCTCCCGGATCGGCGCCATCCGTCCCGCCGGATTCGATAGATGATTCCACTTGATTGAGATCGTTGGGTCCGAGCTTTGGCGCAATATTTCCTCGTGCCTTGCGAGCTCCTCAGCGGGGGCCGTTCCCAATTCGGCAGCGACGTAGGTCAGCCTCGTGCTCCGCCGCTCTGCGAGCCAGGATAACCGCTCGAGGAGATACCGAAACGTGTAGTTGTACTGGGCCGACACGTCCTCGATTGGAGTTTCGTTCTCTGCAATCAATCGCTTGCAAACCACGACGTTGACGATCGTTAGCCAGTTCCGACCACCGATCACGTGAGTCATGTATCGGCGTGCACCGTGGTTCGGAATGTCACGAAAGTGCAGATGAGTGCGAGGTACGTGATTGCCGCTATATGTGCACAGATGATCCCTCATCGCCTCGGCCTTCTCGCGATACCGCTCGTCGAAGACGACGGCGCTCAAGACGAAGTGAGCAGAGGAACGCTCCCCGAGGTGCGTAATCCCCGACTCGTCGATATAGGCAGTTAGCACGTGAGCATTCTTTCGACCATTATCGGCTGTGTTCTCTTCGACACGGCAAAGTCGACCAATCCGTCGTAAGCACCGCGACCTCGACCCGAGAGCTACCGACTGAACCTCATTGCCTGTAGGTTGACGATCATGTTGACCGAACCCGCTATCGGAGCGGCGCTCGTGGCGGCTATCGCCGGTCTCGTCATCGCAATCGTCGGTCTCATCCCTCACGTAGGTCGCCTGCAACGCCTCGAGCGTGTTGTGGCAATCCTTGAGAAAGTCGATGATGACGAAGCGCGAGCGTCCCTCATCGAACTGCGAAATCGAATGATCGATCGCCTCAGCCCCGATCGGAATGTCTGGATGCGGTTGAGCTTCATTGGGCTCGGGTTCGCGCTTTTCGGAGGGCTGATCAACTTGGCAGAACAGCCGCTCACTGAAGCGGGGGTGCCACTTGTCGTGCGCCAGGGGACAGTTGTAGTTTCGGGTGCTCTCGCAATTCTGTTCTCGTTAACCGGCATGATCGGGGGCGTGGTCGCGCTTCGGCGCCTGAATGCTTCGCGCTAAGGGTGCGATAGCGACGCGAGTACTGCATTCACTGTGGAAGCGTGCCACGCCCGCCCGCCGTGTGCCGTGGGCACGCCGTCGGCGTTGAGCCCGGCGGCGACCTTCGCGAGTGAGAGCCCCGAGGCTCGGTCGGCCGCGATGCGCTCGAGCACCGCATCGGGCAGAGCGCGCGGGCGCCCAATGTGCACGCCCTCGGCTTTGCGCTGCATCATCCCCTCGCGGGTGCGTGCGCCGATAAGGTCGCGCTCATACTCGGCCGCGGCAGCGAGCACGTGCGCGGTGAACTTCCCCGCCGCATCTTCGGTGTCGAGGTTCGGGGAGAGGAGCACGATGCGCCACCCTCGGCGCTTCGCTCGAGCGAGGAGCCCCGCGAAGTCGGCAACGGAGCGACTCACCCGGTCGAGGCGGATCGAGAGGAGCGCCTCGGCCTCCCCGGCGTCGAGTCGCGCGAGGGCAGCGGCGAGCGCGGGGCGGTTGAGCGACTTCGCCGAGTAGCCCTCGTCGGCGACGACCTCCACGTCCCACCCGCGGCGCTCAGCCTCGGCGGTGAGCGCGGCGCGCTGGGCATCGAGGGAGGCGCCCTCGGCGGCTTGCTCGACAGTGCTCACGCGAACGTAGGCGAGGGCGAGGGGGCGGGTGCGAGAGTGCTTGCTCATGTGCCGAGCATACACAAAGGGTTCCGTTTGTGTACTACTCGACGTTGATGCGCCCTATGGACTGCCCTCGGTTGCTTCGTCGTTCGCCGTGAGCGCGGCCACCGCGCCCGAGATCACAGCGCGCTCTGAACGGGTCGCCGTGAGGCTCTGGGCGTCGATCTGATCGAGCACCTCGCCGAGCACCTCACGTGCGCGCTGTACTTCATCCCGATCGAGCATGAGTCGAGAGTAGTCCCGGCTCGCGCGCGCGGGGCGTTCGGTGAATCGCGCGAGGGCTCTGCGAGAGTGCGGGCGGGCATCCGCGAGGCCTCTGCGCGCTCCACGCGCCCAACGCGTTCGTCGCTTCTCGTCGACTTCGTCCCACCTCGCCCGCCGGGACGAGGTCGCGCTAGCCTCTCGAGCATGGAAGTTGACCCGGTCCTCTCGCTCCTCGTCGGCGCTCTCGGCGCGTCTCTCATCGGCCTCCTCGGGGCATGGGTGCAATCCCGCCGGGAACACAAGCGATGGGTCCGTGCGGAGAGGCTCCAGGCCTATAGAGAGTTCTTGCAGCTGGCCGAAGTCAATTCCCCCATCGAAAGGACCCTTGACGATCTATCGGCACATTTGTCCCGTCTGGGCGCAGCGTTCGCCACGGTGCAGCTCGTCGGACCAAACGAGGTGGAACGTTGCGCTCGCGCTCATTTCATGGCCGCGAACAACTACGACAGCGCGCACAATCGTGCACACTCGCTGATCACTGATGACGATGCGGATGATGAAGCCCTCGCCAAAGCAATGGAGAAGTTGGAGGTCGAGACGCAGAAGCAAATTCGGACCAGACACGAGTTCGTGTTGAGCGTGCGCCGGGCGCTCGGCTTCCAGTCCTCGTCGATGCCCGGCGATCGCGTACGCGCTAGTTGGACTTCCATTCGATCCCGACTGTCTCGGGCCGGAAAGTCCGCGTCCCGCGACCGACCGGATACAGAGTCACCGACATGAGGAGATCAATCACCGCACGCTGACGGCCAGCGTCGATCGCCTCCCACGCGGCGCCCCATCGTGGCCGGAGAGCATTCCCCAACAAGTCGATTGGCCCCGCCTCCGCGATGTTCGACTGAATTCGGATTCGCCGCACGAGTTCGACCGACGCCTCTGTCGTGCGCCCTCAGTACTCGGTACTCGGCAGTACTCGCCCGGTACTCAGTACTCCCGTGCAGAGCAGTACTGCGGTACTCACTCCCTAGAGGGAGTACCGCGTCAGCACCCCGGTACGGTACCCATCGCGCCGCCGCGTAGTACTCGACGTAGCTCGGTGCGATTGCGCTCTCGTCTAGTCCTTCAGCGTGATGCGGATCGCCGCCGGGTCGAAGGGCTTCCCCGACCCTTGCGGGTCGATCACCACGTCGAACAAGGTGTCGATGACCTCGCGCTTCTCGAGCACTGTCGCCAGCTCCCACACCTCACGCACATCACCGTGCGTGAACTGCTCGAGCTGGTCGTTGGGCGCCGCCGCCCGCAGCCGCGCCTCGGCGGCAGCCCGCTCAGCCCGCAGTCGTGTGCTGATGCGCTTCAGTTGATCGCCCGTGATCGAGTCGTCCGCGAACTCGTCTGCCGTGATCGCGAGCTTGGCGTCGATCGCTGCGATCCGTTCACGCTCGCTACGCACCACCTCTGGGTCCCCGTTCACGAAGAGCCGACTCGTCACTGCCGGGTCTGACAGCAACTGGAGCACCACGCCGTCCACGAGCGCGTCCACCGGGTCGCGGCGTCGACGAACCTTGAAGCACGAGCCGCAGCAGTATGCGGGCGGCTGCCGCTTCGACCCGCTCTTGGTCTTGGACACTGCGCCGGATTGAGAGCGCATCGCCCCGCCACAACGTCCACAGCGTGCAATGCCTCCGAGGAGGTAACGCGGCTCCCTGCCGCGATAGTTCTGCCGCCGCGAGGGGTCGGTGAGGAGAGCGACGAGACGGTCGTGCGTGTCTTGGTCGAACACCGCTTGGCCGTTCGTGGAGCCCACGATCCTGCCCTGGTATTGCCGCAGCCCGGCGTAGGCAGGACGTACGAGGAGCTGACGGATGACAGTGGAGTTCCACGGGGTCGGAGACGCGTCCACTTCAGCGCGAGCATCGTCCTCACTCATCCCCGACTTCACGAGTGCGCGGACTCGTTGCTCATCGCCCGGTGACATCACGCGGCGCTCAGTGAGGTCGCGAGCGATGGAACGGAGTGACCCGCCTTCGAGCACCCTTGACGCCAGTTCGCGTAGCACGGGCGCGGTCTCCGGGTCTGGCACGTCGCGACCGTCCACCCGCATCATCCCGTAGGGCGCTCGACCGTGTGGCCTCCCTTCCGTGGCGTTCTCCTCATACTTCCGCTTCAGTCGTTTCGACATCTGCTCCACCTCGCGTCGCGCGATGGAGGCCTTGATGCGGAGCAGGAGCCTGCCGTCACTGGTGCCGATGTCCTCGCGCCCACCCACGACGCCAACGGCGAGCCCGTAACGCTCAGATAGATCGATGACGTCTTCGATCTCACGAGGTGTGCGCGTGAGACGGTCGATGTCCCAGACGACGATGGCTTGCACGTGGCCGCTCTCGATTGCTCGGATCATGCGGACGTAGGAAGGGCGCGCTTTGCCCCGGGTCGCTGAGACGTCGTTGTCGCAGTAGACCTCGACAACCTCCCAGCCTCGTTTCTCGGCCTCGGCCCGACCGTCCTCCTCTTGGCGCTTCACGCCGAGGCCCTCGCCGTCATCCTCGGAAATGCGCACGTAGATCGCAGCTCTCATAAAACAACTATAAATAGATGTGGAGCCCGCTGGTTTTTCTCATCTTGCCCGTGACGGTGCTCTTCGCGGTCTGGCCCGGCCTCATGGTGCTGCAGCTCGGCTTCTAGGAATCAGCGGCGCGCGACTGCGAGCGCCGCGGCCACGGCCCGGGCGCGGTCGAGTTCGATGGTGACCGGTGCGACCACGTCGCGCTGAACAACCTCGTTGATGGAGGCCAGCAGCCGGCGGCGCGTCGTGCGCCGCCGCACGCGAGCAGTGAGCGCACTGAGCACTCCCGACAGCAGGCCGAGCAGGATTCCCACGAGCACCGCCGCGACAATGAGCAGCGTGGGGACGGCCCACCCCTCGAGCGGCCCCTCCTCAACCCGCGGAATGAGCAGGGACGGCAGCCCGAAGGTCGGCAGCAGGGATGCGCCCACGAGCCACAGCGCACCGACGATACCGGCGACGATCGTGACCCACTGCACGAGCCCCACGATGACCCACCACCATGAGCCCTTCGCGGGCAAACTCGTGCGCGCGATCGCCAGATCGAGGTCGGCGGGCAGCCGCTCGAGCGCGCCCTCCGCGGCGGTGCGCACCGACGCCTTCCACGGGCCCGCCAGTCCGTCAGCGGCAGAGTCGGCGAACGAACGCACGGCGAGCGAGAGGCGGGCCTGGGCTCCGGCGCTCAGCAGCGGCATGCTCGTGCGGTGCACGTCCGGGTCGCTGTCCTTGTCGGCACCGCGGCGCGTCGGCCCGAGCCCGAGGCGCGTGAGGGGGTCGGCGCGCAGGCGGCCGATCCACGACACGAGCGGCCACCCGGTCACCTGACCGGCGCGCTTGCGGTACGAGTTCGCGACGGCGGCTGCAACGACGTCGACACCGGCGGCCGTGCCCACCTCGTCGCGCACGCGCACGGATGCACGCCCGTCGAGCTTGGGCGCCGAGCCCGGACCATCGATGCGCGCGGCGAGGGTCTGCACGTCGGCGGTGAGGCGGGCATCCCGAGCCGACTTCGCGGCGGCGAGGTCACCGATCGCCGTCCGCAGCGCGTCGATGCCCTCCAGAGTGCGCGCGCTGACGGGCAGCACCCGGGCGCGCGGCAGGCCGTCGCGCTCGATGATTCCCTGCAGCGACGTCACGACGGATGCTCGGTCACCCGCCGCGAGCAGGTCCACCTGGTTGAGCACGACGAGCGTGACCGCCGCGTGCCGAGCGTGCGGCGCGATGAACTGGGCGTGCAACACGTCGTCGGCATACTTCTGCGGGTCGACGACCCAGAGCAGAGCATCCACCTGGCCGGCCAAGCGCTCAGCGATAGCGCGGTTGCCGGCCTCGACCGAATCCACGTCGGGCAGGTCGACGAGCACGAGCTTGCCGGCGCGCGGGTCGATCGGTTCGGTGCGCTCGGCGCGCTCGCGAATCTGCAGCCAGTCGAGCAGGTCGGCGGCGCCGGTGGCATCCCACGCCACGGCGAGGGCTTCCGACGTCGTCGGGCGCCGCACATGAGCCTTCGCCACCTCGTCGCCGACGAGCGCGTTGACGAGGCTCGACTTGCCCGACCCGGTCGCGCCGAAGACGCCGACGACCGTGTGCTCGGGCGAGCGCGCGCGACGCGCCTCGGCCTGCTGCAGCAGCGCCGCGGCCTCGTCGGCGATCGCGGTCGGGATGCGCCCGTCGCCTGCTTCGGTCACCGCACGCAGAGCGGCAATTCGCTCGTCGAGGGTCGGCTTGGAGCTGCTCACGACTGCGTCTCCGCGCTCACGACTCAGCCGCCGCTCGCGCGACATCGTCGAGCAGCGCCTGAGACTCGCGCCGCAGTGTCTCGGGCGACGACCCGAACCGCAGGGGTTCGAGCGCCGTCCCGAGTCGATCTGCTTCGGCGTCGAACAGCGCCTCGAGCCGCTTCTGCAGGTCGAGTCGAGCCTCGGCGGCGAGCCGGCGCACGGCGTCTTCGCCGAAGATCGTCTCGAGCAGCTTCTGGCCGACGACGGCCGATCCGCCCGCGATCGCGAGTTCGCCGCCCGTGAGCCCTCCTGTCGAGGCGAACACGACGATCATGAGCGCGACCGTGACCACGTTGAGGCCGAGCGAGAGCACGCGTGCCCGCACGCGTTTGTTGCCCGCGTTGTCGTGGATGAGCTGCATGAGCGCGCCCTGCCACTCACGGATCATCGCCGACGCCTTCTCGCGCAGCTCGGGGCTCTCGGCGGCGAGGTGCGGGTTGAGCTCGGCGACCATGCGCCCGGGGGCGCTGCGCTCGAGATCGGCCCACGCGGCCGCGGCCGCACGCCCCGCCTGGTCGATGATGACCGCCTGCAGGCCGCTTTCGATCTTCGTCTCGACCTCGATCACGGGGCTCGGCTTGCCCGTTACCCACGCCGTCACACTGTCGCGCGTGCGGGCGTACCACGACTCGAGCTTGCGGAACACGTCGGAGGTGCCCACAAAGTCTTGCCACCGCGCGAGCACTTCGCCGCGCAGCAGCGCACCGTCGCTCGTCGCGGCGTCGACCGCGTCGATCGCCGCCTGGTAGTGCGCGTCGGCGGCGGTTTCGGCACCGTCGAGCCAGTCGAGTTGCTGGCGCCGGGCATCCGCGATGCGGGCCACGCGCCGATCGAGATCACCAATGGCGCCGCCCAGCGTGCGCGCCGCGATGCGGGCTCGGGATGCGCGATCGCCGGCGATCCCCTCAAGCCAGGCGCGCGGGCCGTCGACCGCGGTCGCGGGCAGCATGCCGAGCTCGTCGAGCGCTTGCTCGTCGATCGTGAAGACGGGCGCGTCGGCGAGTTCACGCTCGGCGAGCATCGACTGCAGGTCAGGCAGCACCTCACCGGCGGCGCCGGGCGGCACGCGATTGAGCACGACGCCCACCGTGATGGAGCGCGCAGCGGCGCCCTCGAGCAGGCGCCACGGCACGGCGTCGGCGTAGCGATTGGCGGTCGTGACGAACAGCCACAGGTCGGCGGCGGCGAGCAGTTGCGCGGCGAGGGCGCGGTTCTCGTCGGCCACCGAGTCGATGTCGGGGGCGTCGATGATCGCGAGCGAGCGCGGCACGGCCTCGTGCTCGAGCAGCATGAGCTCGCTGATGCGCGCGGCCTCGGGGGTGTCGCCCGCGGCACTCGCAGCCGTGCCCGGCGCGCTCACCCGGCCGCGCACGCGCGCGAGCCCGGGCAGGATGCGGTCGCTCGCGAACCAGCCGGCATCCACCGGGGAGTGCACGAGGATCGGTTGACGCGTGGTTGGGCGGATGACCCCGACGCGAGTGGTCGCGACCCCGAGCAGGGCGTTGACGATGGTCGATTTGCCCGAGCCGGTGGAGCCGCCGACGACGGCAAGCAGTGGCGCGTCGAGGTCGGCGAGCCGGGGACGGATGTAGTCGTCGATCTGCCGCACGGCGGCGGCCGCGGCCTCACGCTGCTCAAAGATGCCGTCGAGGTGCAGGCTGAGCCCGACGTCGGCGAGCGAGGCGCGCAGGCGCTCGAGCGACACGGTCGCAGGCGCTCGAGTGTCGGTCACCCCTCCAGCATGACGGGCACGGCGCCTGCGCGCGACTCGTAGTCGGCGGCAAGGCGCCGCGGGCTTCGCAGTGAGTGCGGGTTAGGGCTCGTCGGCTGTGCGCAGTCGCTGGCAGGTCTCCGCGTCGATGATGAAGCCGCTCGTGGCGGTGCCGATCGAGAGCCCGAGCTCGTCCGTCAATCCACTGAGCAGGTCGCGCGCGCTGATGGGCACCGCAAAGGAGGCGAGGTCGGCGACCGCGCGGGCGCTCTCAGCAGAGTCGAAGGCGGCGACCAGAGTCTCGCCAGGGCGGGGGCTCGCGACGACGGGTTGCACACTGCCCTCGCTCGGGTCGACGACGCTCGGTAGCCAGAGCTCGCTGTCGAGGAAGGCCGCGAGCACACCCTCCAGCGGCAGCTCACCCTGCTCGCCGCGCTGCACAGCTTCCCCGAACGGTGTCAGAGGAGCCTCGGCGCCGTCATCATCCATGGGCACGTCGACGCAGTGCGATCAGGGCGATCCCGCCCGCCAACAGGAGTGTCGCGAGGCCGAGTGGCCCAGACACGTCAGCGCCGGTGTCGGCAAGCGCTGGCCTCCACGTCGCGGAGAGTTCGAGGGGCCCGGTGGCGGGGGTGGAAAAGTCGTAGGCGGATCCTTCTGACGTCCATCCGGTGAAGGTGAAGCCTTCGCGGGTGGGTTCGGTCGGCTCAGTGACGGTGTCGCCGTCGTCGAGGGTTTGAGGGGCGATGCTGCTGCCGCCGTTGGTGACGAAAGTAATGAGGTAAGTGAACCGCAACTCAATGCTGCCGCCGCCGTCGACTACGGACGTGGTGGCGAAGTAGCCGACGCCTGCCGGCATCGTCGGGTTCGTTATGTCAGACGCGAAAGAGTCGACGAGAGGGGGGTCTCCGCCATCGGTTGCAGCTCCCGCGTCGGGAGTGCCATTGACCGCCAAGATCCCGAAATCGCCGTCCTCGCCGCCTCCGATGCCGGCCGCGAACTCGCCGCCGGTGGCGGTGGTGGTGCCGCCGTTGAGGGTGGTGGTGCCACCGTCGCCAGCGTATCCACCGCCGATGCCGGCGCCGGCGGTCTCGCCGGTGGCGGTGGTGGTGCCGCCGTTGATGGTGGTGGTGCCACCGTGGGCGAAGCTACCGCCTCCGATGCCGGCCCCGCCGGCATCGCCGGTCGCGGTGACGGTGCCACCGTTGATCGTGGTGGTACCGCCGTCGCCCCGGAATCCGCCGCCGATGCCGGCCCCGTCGACACCGCCGGTGGCGGTGACGGTTCCGCTGTTGATGGTGGTCGTACCGCCGTCGCCCCGGAGTCCGCCGCCGATGCCGGCCCCGTCGATACCGCCGGTGGCGGTGACGGTTCCGCTGTTGATGGTGGTCGTGCCGCCGCCGTCGTCGTCGTCGCTGCCGCCGATGCCGGCCGAAAAGTCGCCGCCGGTGGCGGTGAGTTCGCCGCCACCGGCGGTGTCATTGATGATGAGGCTGGAGGTCGAGGGTACTGAGATGGCAGCGTTGTTGGAGCCGGGGTCTGTGATCTCGAGCGCGAAGCCGTTGAGGTCGAAGACGATGCTCTCGTTGGCTTGAATGACGAGTGGCTCAGACGGATCGGCGGTGATGTCGGCATCGAGTCTGACCGTGTCGCCGTCGACCAGAAAAGCGGCCTTGATCTGATCCCAGGTGGTGACGCCCACGGTTGCCGCGGCGGCGGGTGTGGCCGAGAGGAGTGCCAGGGGGAGGGCGAGTGCTGCCGACAGCGCAGCGAGTCGTCGGGCGGGGGCGGCAGTCATCGAAGTCTCCGGTTGCGCATGGGTGTCGAGAAGAGTCTCTGCCACAGTACCTGACGGCTTGTGGAAAGCTCACCGCGCTGATCGTGGGCCTGCGGCACAGTCCTGGGCATGAAGACTTTCCTGGCGCGACGTGCGCGACTACTCCACGACGACCGAGGCGACGTACCTGGCTGGGCTGTCATGCGATTGCACGCATGAGAGCGCGTCTGTCAAGCAGGCTTCACCCTCGCTGTCTGCGCTCTGCAGTGGGGGGCCCTGGGTTGGTCGTCCAGCGATTCTCCGAGCTATGCCGAACGCGTCAGAGCCCGTCGGCGCAGTGCAATCAGGATCGCACCGCCGGTCAAGAACAGTGTCGCAAGGCTGAGTGTCGTAGTGACGTCTGCGCCGGTGTCGGCGAGCTCTGCAACGTCGTCGGGCGTGGGCGTTTCGTCGGGTGGGGTGGTGTCGTCGGGTGGGGTGGTGTCGTCTGTCAGTTCGGTCCAGGTCGCGGTGAGGTCGAGGGGCTCGGTGACGGGGGTGGAGAAGTCGTAGGCGGATCCCTCTGAGGTCCAGCCGGCGAAGGCGAAGCCCTCACGAGTGGGCGCGGCTGGTTCGGTGAGGGTGTCGCCGTCGTTGATGGTTTGCGGCGCGGTGCTGCTGCCGCCGCTCGCGCCGAACGTGATGAGGTAGTTGAAGCGCAATTCGATTCGGCCTCCCGGGTCGACAGTGGACGTGGTGGCGGAGTAGCCGACGCCGGCCGGTGGTGTCGGCGGGTTCGTGATGAGGGATGCGGGTGGGGCGGTTCCGCCGCCATCGGTTGCGGCGCCGACGTCAGGCGTGCCGTTAACCTGCAACACCCCCGCGCTTCCCTCGTTGCCGCCTCCGATGCCTGCTGCCCCGCTGCCGCCGGTGGCGGTGATGGTGCCGCCGTTGATGGTGGTGCTGCCGCCGTCGCCGCTCAAGCCGCCTCCGATGCCGGCTGCAAAGTCGCCGCCGGTGGCGGTGATGGTGCCGCCGTTGATGGTGGTGCTGCCGGCGTCTCCGCTGATGCCGCCTCCGATGCCGGCCCCACTGCGCCCGCCGGTGGCGGTGGTGGTGCCGCTGTTGATGGTGGTGGTGCCGCCGTCGCCGCCGTCGCCGCCTCCGATGCCTGCTGCCCCGCTGCCGCCGGTGGCGGTGGTGGTGCCGCTGTTGATGGTGGTGGTGCCGCCGTCGCCGCCGTCGCCGCCTCCGATGCCTGCTGCCCCGCTGCCGCCGGTGGCGGTGGTG
>Ga0008834_1000226_pt1 | contig 55949 bp, 36 predicted proteins | sample HotLakConsUCCL28_FD_62213 | JGI IMG/M metagenome (GOLD analysis project Ga0008834, IMG submission 62213) | Hypersaline microbial mat communities from Hot Lake, Washington, USA - Hot Lake Consortium UCC-L28 | ecosystem: Environmental > Aquatic > Non-marine Saline and Alkaline > Hypersaline >... | reverse complement strand
CGGTGAGCCCGGCATTCAGCGTGAAAAAATGAAAACCGTGGATGAAATCACCGAAATGATGACCCTGGGCATACTTGAAGATCCGGCCTATCACCGCCAGCTGCGTGCGTGGAGCCCCGAAAAAGGAGAATGGATTGATGTGGCAGAAACCGATGAGCCCTTCGGCAGCGGCGACCAGGTGATCGCGTTTGTCAACAGCATGGGCGGTACTCCGGTGAGCGAACTGTATGGCGTGTATCGCAAAATGAACGAAATCATCGAAAAAAAGGGACTCACGGTGGTTCGCAATCTCATCGGCCCCTACATCACCTCCCTTGAAATGCAGGGTTGCTCGATAACCCTGCTGAAGGCAGACGAGGAAATCCTGAAATACTGGGACGCCCCGGCACACACTCCGGCCCTGCGTAAGGGCATGTAATAAGGGTGTTTCCAAACTAATTATGATCGCCAAACGATCAGACAGCCACCAATTCCCGTCGCATTTCGACAATACTAGGTAAATCTGCAGCGTTTTAGCTAACCATGCTGCAAAAAACCGGTCGAATGCAAGCGAAGGGCAACACACATTCCCCCATCGAAACGGCCTGCATCACTCCACTGTTGAAATGGTGGTGATGCAGGCTTTTTTTAATGGCATTAGTTTCGTATTTGTTACCAAACCGACTCAATTATTGCTCCTATGATTACCAAATCTCACCTTATTGAATGGCTGCGTGCATGCGATGCCATCTACACGGAAAACAAAACCTATCTGACCCAGCTGGATACGGCCATAGGCGATGCCGATCACGGAAACAATATGCATCGGGGGTTCAGAAAAGTGGGAGAACAGCTGGGTTCATTGGCTGACAAAGACATCGGAGCTCTGCTCAAAGCCGTTGCCATGACCCTGATTTCAACTGTCGGAGGTGCATCCGGACCCCTGTACGGTACCTTCTTCCTGCAGGCCGCGGGCAAGGCATCCGGCCTGAATGAACTTAATGCTGCGCAAATGGCGGATGTACTGGAAGCAGGCATCGGGGGCATAAAAATGCGGGGCAAAGCCTCTGCGGGCGACAAAACCATGCTGGATGCCTTTATTCCCGCACTGGAAGCCTTCCGTACCACACCCGATGATCTCCAAACAGCTCTGAACCACGCTGCCGATGCCGCCGAAAAGGGCGCCGAAGACACCATCCCCCTGATTGCCCGGAAAGGCAGAGCCAGCTATCTGGGCGAACGTAGTCGGGGCCATAAAGATCCCGGTGCCACATCGGCCGCCCTGATGTTGCGCGAACTGGCCAAAGCAGCTGAAGGAGACGCATAAATGACCGGTATCGTCATTGTATCACATAGTGCGGAGCTGGCTGAAGGACTCCGCAAACTGGCCGGACAAATGGGACAGGGGAAAGTCCCTCTGGCCGCAGCCGGAGGAATCGACGATCCGGACGAGCCCACCGGCACCGATGCGATGAAAATTCTGGAAGCCATTCAGCAGGTATATAGCGAAGATGGCGTGATTGTCTTCATGGACATGGGCAGCGCCATTTTGAGCACTGAAATGGCGCTGGACTTCCTGGATGAAGATCAACGCAGCAAGGTAGTGCTGTCCCCCGCCCCCCTGGCCGAGGGCGTGATCACGGCAGTGGTCACCGCGGCCACAGGAGCTTCCCGGCAGGAAATCCTCCGGGAACTCGACCATGCGCTGACCGGCAAGGAGTCCCAGCTGGGACATACCACCCGGACCACTGCTGACACCCGCCAGTCTGTACCGGGTGAGACCTCCGATTTCAGCCATTCCGGCACGTTTACCCTGGAAAACACCCTCGGACTTCACGCCCGGCCTGCAGCCCGGATGGCCACCATCGCCGGTAAATACGAGGCCGATATTCAGCTGCGTAACCTCACCCGGGAGACCGACTTCGTATCTGCACGCAGTATCAATGCGCTGATTGGTCTGCAGGCCGTAAGGCAGCATACCCTGGAACTGCGGGCAGCCGGCAATCAGGCTGCCGAAGCTTTTTCTGAACTCACCGGACTCCTGCAGCGACACTTCGATGAATCCACCGAATCGCCCGGTCGCACACCCGACAATCCCAAAGAAACACCGAATCCACATCGTATCAATGGCATTTCCGTGGGTGCAGGTGTTGCTATAGGACCGGTATTTCACTTCACTGACAGCCCATCTGATGTTAAACCGGAGCATAGCCAAAACCCTGCCGATGAAAAAGAACGGCTGCGCGCTGCCCTGGACAAGGCCGTGGGCGAACTTGATGTAATTGCCTCCCGTAATCTGTCGGCCGGTGATGCTGAAATCTTTCAGGCACACAAACTCATCGTCACAGACCCCGAGCTGCTCAGGGATGTACATCGCAGCATCGATAAGGACCATTTCACGGCCGATTACGCCTGGTGGAAAGCCATAGAACAGTACACGGCATTATACCGCGCTTCTTCCAGTCCTGTGCTGGCAGAACGGGCCGCAGACGTGCAAGACGTCGGCGGCCGGGTGCTCAGACACCTCTGCGGGGACCCAGACCACAGCCCGGTACCCGATGAACCATCCATTCTGGTTATCGATGAGCTCTCCCCTTCGGCGGCGGCCAGCCTGGACAGCAGGTTGATTATCGGAATTCTGACCGAACGCGGCAGCGCTACCTCCCACAGCGGTATTCTGGTTAGTTCCCTGGGAATTCCTGCCGTTTTCGGCGTCAGCCATGCCATCGAAAAATGCAGAACAGGCCAGCAAATCATCCTGGACGGTGATAATGCCCGGGTGTATCTCAAGCCAACCGCCCACCAGCTGGAACAGATGAAACGGCGGAGGGATAACTGGCTGAAAACCCGGTCGATGGCCGATGGAATCAAACTGGAGCCGGTCTGCGCCCCGGATGGAGACCCACTGGAGGTTCTCAGCAATGTATCTTCTCCGGAACACGTGAAAACATCTGTTGAGAACGGAGCTGAGGGTATCGGGCTGTACCGCACCGAATTTCTGTTTATGGGCAGGTCGGAAGCGCCCGATGAAAACGAGCAGTACGAAACCTACCGGCAGGCGCTGCAGGCCATGGGTGGGAAACCGGTCACTTTCCGCACCATCGACATCGGCGGAGATAAACCGGTCGACTACCTGAGTATTGAAAAAGAAGCCAATCCCTTTCTCGGCTGGCGGGGTATCCGGTTTTCATTGGACCGCAGGGACGTATTCCGCACACAGATCCGGGCGCTGCTGCGGGCATCGGCTCACGGTCCGCTCAGGATTATGTTCCCCATGGTAGCCACGGTGGATGAGTGGCAGCAGGCCCGGAAACTGACGATGCAGGCCGGTGAACAGCTCCGCTCAGAGGGCATTGCCTACCAGGAGAGCACGCCTCTGGGTATCATGGTGGAGGTTCCTGCTGCAGCACTGTGCATAGAGGACTTTTTATCCGAGGTGGATTTTGTCAGTATTGGCACCAACGACCTCACGCAGTACGTCATGGCCGCCGATCGCATGAACGGTAAAGTAGCCGCCCTGGCATCCTATCACCAACCGGCCGTACGTAAACTCATTGAAACCACCATCCGCGCTGCACGCCGGCACAAGGTGCCGGTATCCATGTGTGGGGAAATGGCCCGGGATACCGGAGTCACCCGACTGCTGCTTGACTACGGGCTTCGTAGTTTCAGCATGAATGCCGGGGCAATTCCCGAGTTCAAGCTCTTTGTGCGCAACCTCAGTGCAGACGGACCATCCGGAGCATCTTCACATTAAGGATCAGAAACCGGATAAACTGCCAGATCAGGTTAATCCGCTTATGGCGGGTTATCCAGGTGGGTTTGGTGGCGAACTCATGCTGATGCAGACTGTCTTTTTGCTCTTTCATTGGGGTTACTCCGGTATAACGTACCACATGGGATTGGCTTTGGCCTTATAAATAAACCCATGATGCAGTAAATGTTTAATCCAGTGTCCGGCCAATCCGATTTCGCCGGTGGTGTAGCGCAGGGAGCGACCCGTCTCCGGGAATAGCTCATAGTTGGGCACGATAGGATGTACCGTCATAGACACGGCGGACCCGTCGAAGAAGCCTTTGCCGACGGATGCAATGCAGGCCGCACCCATCCGCGCCATAGACGACTTCCGCGTGGGTTCCTCTGCCCGTCCCAGCATCATATCAACGATATTCAGTGCGGTTTGTCGACCAATTACCCCGCTGGGCATGCCGGTTCGAGGCGGAGTCGGGAAAATGGGCGTTCCCGAAGGACTCTTCATCGGCTTGGAAATGGAATGGGGCGGGGCAAAGGCGATGCCCACCGCAAACAGATTGCTGTATTTCGGGTTCTGGTAGGTCTCCGGCCAGTCAGACGGACTCCACTGCTCATACGGCTTGCCGCTGTAATCGGCATCCACCTTCATAAATCCGTTCGGGGCAAAAACCTCTCCGGTTATATCGGTTCCGGCCTTGTCAAAAGCCTTCATCCCCACCCCGGAAAACGGAGGCAGCAACATCGCAAAATCGAACTCCATTTCACCCTCATCGCCTGAAATCGTTTCGTATTTGAGTTTTTTCTCCTGAATTTCGGTGACTCCCGCCTGGGTGGTCCACTCCACGCCCCGCTCGGCGAACAACGACTCAGCGAAGATGTTGCCCGGCGTCACGTATCCTCCCTGACGCATATGCACCCCGCCCATCCCGAAATCACCCAGGGCAAATTCGTTGGATATCCAGTGGATGTCGGCCTTGTGGCGGACGCCGGCCTTACGCAAGGCATGCTCCACATTGAAGGTATATTCGAAGGCGGCACCCTGGCAGGTACACATTCCATGGCCGGTACCGATCAGGATTTTCTGGCGTTCTCCGGCCTTCATCCTGCCGATGGACTCCTGCAGGTGCTCCCAGGCTTCGGCGGCGTGACCGTAGGTACACACCGAGGTAGTATGTCCGCCGTGGGGTCCAAGGCCCGGTGTCTTCGCGAATTCAAGTCGCGGACCGGTGGCGTTGATCAGGTAATCAAAGGTAACTCGGCCGGTCTGGCCGCTGCGGGCCTCATCGGTATACGCAATCTCAACAAAAGGTCGGGGCTCGTCGGTCTTCCCCTCCGGATAAATGGCCGTAGCTTTGGCCTGAATAAGCTCCATTCCCAGCTTCTTATACACATTGGGCAGCTGGAAGGTAACCTGTTCGGGTTTCATGGTACCCGCACCCACCCATATATTGGATGGAATCCAGTTGTAGTTTCGGTTGGGCGTAATAACTACAACCTCATGTTTACCTTTGAGTTTACGCCACGCATGCATAGCAGCGGTGTGCCCGGACACGCCGGCACCCAGTACGACCAGTTTTCCCATATTGCTCTCCACTATTGATAGATGGGGCGATGTGAACCGAATCACGGCGCAATCGCCTATCCTGCAATAAGCATATAAAAAAGCCGAATGTCAATTTAAACCGGCGGAAAAGACACGCTGACAGCAGGGAAAATAGCACACGCACACGCACGCACCAGCAACGCAACAACACAGGCACCAACACAGACATCAGCGAACATCAGCACAGGCACGCACCAGCAAACGCACCGGTACAGGCATCAACACAGGCATAAGCACATGCACGCACCAGCACAGGCATCAGCGAACGCCATCACACGCACGCACCAGCACAGGCACAGGCACCAACACAGGCATCAGCGAACATCAGTACAGGCATCAGGTATTGACCAACTTCGGGTCCCGGACTAAGAGCACTGGCCATCTTGCCGGGCGACCGACACTATGCAGCAATTGCCAGCCCCGGTTGCCATCGGTCAGGCCAGCCGTCTGTCAGGAAACCGTATGATTGGCGGCCGTTGCCCGCACCACTTCACGCCGACGGTTAAACTCGAAGTCGATCCGGCCCAGTACGATGCCGGCAAACCCGACCTGAGAGATAATGGTCACACTGCCGTCATCCTTGCGGATACGTTCCGGAGCATCCATGAAGGTATGGGTGTGCCCGCCGATGATCAGGTCAATGCCACGGGTCTGGGTGGCTACCGTTACGTCATCTACCCGGGCAGGATTTTCGTAGTTGTAACCCAGATGACTCAGACATACCACCAGGTCACATTTGTAGTCGTAGCGAAGCCGGTTGGCCTGATACTGCGCCAGTCGGACCGGGTGCCGGTAGGCAACCCCCTCGTGCAAAGCCGGGAGCACCAGTCCGTCAAAATTGATCCCCAGCCCGAAAATCCCAACCTTGATCCCGTCAACATCGCGCACGATATTTTCTTTGACGTAATCGGCCATGGGCGAGGTCCCGAAATCATAGTTGGCATTCACGAAAGGGAACTCTGCCTCGCCGGCAACCTCCACAAAGCCGTCAATTCCGTTGTCAAATTCGTGATTTCCCGGGGTGGATGCATCGTAGCCCATCTGCGACATCACCTTGAAGTCCAGTGCACCCTTGTAGTAGTTGAAGTAGGGCGTCCCCTGAAATACATCACCGGCGTCCAGCAGCAAAACATTCGGATTCTCCGCACGGATACGTCCTACCAGGCTGGCACGTCGTGCCACACCGCCCAAACCGGCATAGCGTGAAGCGTTTTCAGGAAACGGATCGATGCGGGCGTGGGTGTCATTGGTGTGCAGGATGGTCAGCTGACGGGTACCGTTACCGGCATAGCTGAGCAGCGGCGTCACGGAGGTGAGTCCCAGGCCCAGTCCGGCGGCCGACATACGTCTGAGGAATGTTTTTCTATCCATTTCGATGGGGTTCTTGCGTTAACAAAGGTCGGGACTGAAATCCCGCTGCGGGGCGAAGTTGTGTGCTTGCGTTATAGTCGGAACGCCGCCGTTTTGCATGATAATGCGCTCCGCTCATTCATCAGTCAGGCGGATGCGGCCTTCCAGCTGGTAGTCCAGCACCCTTCGGTGACGGATATACTCAATCATGGCATCGCGGATCAGCACGGGCAGGTCGATGCGTTCACGGGCCTGCATAAATACATCCATCCCATCGCCTCCGTCAGCCACATAACTGTTGGTTGCAACCCAGTACTCCTGGTTCCTGCGAAGCGGCTCTGCGCCCACGAGGATGTCCACGGCCCGGCCGTCTTCAATGCGAAACCGGATACCGCTGACGGGCTCCCCCCGCCGGGCGGCAATCTGGTCGGCCAGCATACGGACCTGCTCGCCACTGAGCAGCAGCACACTGATGGTGTTTTCAAAAGGCATCAGCTCGTAAATATTGCCGATGGTGATTTCACCCCCGGGCAACGGGGCCCGGAGACCGCCAAAGTTGGCAATACCGATGTGTACGGGTTGACCGAGTTCACGAACGGCTGCCGAGCGGAGGATATCGGCAGAGAGATTGTTGAGGGTGCCTTCGGGACGGCCCCTGGTGATGGGGGTCTCGGAGCGGGCGATGACCGTATTCATGCGCGACTGCAGGTCTGCGGCATACACAGCAACCAGGGCAACCATCGCCGAATCTTCCGGAATCTGATCGTCCAGCTGGTAGAAGGTATCTGAGCTGGATTCCAGTTCCAGTACATACGAGGGCGTGGTACATGCCAGACTTCCGGTTACCAGAAGCAGCATGAGCAGGCTACGGATCCACGACGGTCCGGTGAATTTCATGAGGCGAACAGTTAAGACTATTGTTGACGCATCTGCTCCAGGACCATATCCTGAAGACTGACCAGACGGGTGCCGGCAGGGATATCCATCACTCCATCGGGCAGACCGGCGGTGATGTTACTGAGCTCGGCTTTCATCACCAGCTTGCCATCGGGAGAGAAGGCTTCGGCCATCAATGGTGTTTGTCCGTCGCGGAGGATATCGGCCAGCGGGGAGAGTCCGGACGTGGCCGTCATCCCGCGCCAGGCTTCGCTGATCATCGCGGTGTTAACCTTGAAATCTTCGCTGACCCAGATATGAAAATAACTGTCGTCATCCTGATTGAGGACGACCCATTTAACGGCTTCATAACCGTCGAAACGCCTGGTTTCTTCCGTTTCCGTCACGGATATATTGGCCTGCGGTGGTGCGGGTTCCCGACCCTGCATACCGGCCATCAGGTTCATGGCTGCATTGAGTTCCTGCATCTGCATGCGCAGTGCCGTGGGCTCATCTGACAGGAAAATCATATCCTGCTGGTCCATCCGAAGCAGAATCTTCCCGGAGTCCATGCCCGGCATGCTTCGGTGCCGGGAGGAGGCCACATCGCCCAGTCCGGTCAGCAGCATGCGCCGGGGTGAGGTATAAATCTGAACCACGGTTTCTTCGCCGTCTTCCGGCTGGGTAAATACCGCCTGAAACGAGCCGGTGAAGTACGACTGCGCCCGGGTGTTTGCAACGCCCGCTACGCAGAGGAGTATAGCCGCAAAGGCTGCTTTTTTGAGTATAGCGAACATCGTGTGCCGGATACGGTCGGCCGATGGGTGAGTTTTTGGGGTCATGCTGCCGTGGTTAATGGTGTTTTCTGTGTGTAACAGGCTAATGGAGGGCTTTCGGCCCGACATGCTACTCTGCAGGAACCTGCTCCGTTATTTTTTTAATCCAGCCACCCAGCAGTACATCCTCGCCCTCGTAACAGACCAGAGCCTGTCCGGGCGTGATGGCTGCGCGACCTTGGGGGAAGCGCATTCTGACTTCAGTGTCGCCGGTTTGGGTGAGGAATCCTTCCTCGCCGTCGTCATTATAACGGATGGCACCGATACATCGCATATCTTCTTCGGGTACCGACGCATATTTTCCGAAATTCACATCTTTGGCGATGCAGGTGGTGTTCACCAGGTCTTCCTCGCCGCCGATGGTAATGGTATTGGTTTCCGGATCGATGTGGGTAACATAAACGGGTTTGCCCATGGGCAGGTGCAGTCCGCGGCGCTGTCCGATGGTGTAGAAGGGGTAGCCTTTGTGCTTGCCCACGATGTTGCCTTCCTTGTCTACAAACAGGCCGCCGTCTACTTTTTCCTGCAGCCCCGGTACACGATCGCGCAGAAAGCGGCGATAATCGTTGTCGGGCACGAAACAGATCTCGTAGGAATCTTTTTTGTTGGCCACATTCAGCAGGTTGTAGTCGGCCGCAAACTGACGGATTTCGGACTTGTGGTATTGTCCGAGGGGGAATTTGGTGCGGGCCAGATGCTTTTGTTCCACTCCCCACAGGGCGTACGACTGATCCTTGTTGTGGTCTTTACCGCGGGAGATTACAAAACGGCCGTTTTCCTCGCGCAGATTGGCGTAATGCCCGGTGGCGATGAAATCACAGCCGAGGTCGTCGGCCCGCCGCATCAGGGCAGCCCATTTGATGTGGGTATTGCAAAGTACGCATGGATTGGGGGTACGACCGGCCATGTATTCGTCTACAAAACGCTCGATGACCCAGTCGCCGAATTCTTCGCGGATATCCACGATGAAATGGGTAAACCCGAATTTAAGGGCAATCTGACGTGCGTCGTTCATGGACTCCAGCGTACAACAGCCGGTTTCTTTGTTAGACTTGCCCCCGCTGGAGCTATAGTCCCAGGTTTTCATCGTTATTCCGATGACTTCGTAACCTTGTTCGCGCAACATGACAGCAGCAACGGAAGAATCGACTCCCCCGCTCATTGCCACCAGAACGCGGCCCTTCGTGCTCATAATAGTAACTGGATTGTGTTGGTTGTAACCTTGAAAAATACGCATTTTCGGCCAATAGTTCCCTACCCTGCCCTGAGGCGATGGTGCAGGTTGCCAGAGCCGGCTTAATGCACGGTATTTTTTCCTGGTCAGCTGCCCTGAGGCGATGGTGCAGGTTGCCAGAGCCGGCTTAATGCACGGTTTTTCCTGGTCAGCCAACCTGAGACGATTCAGCGACGGCGGTTTTCACCGGAAGGCAGATCGGGAAAGAGCGATGAGGAGCAGATAGGCTCCCGGATGGCGGATTTGGTCACAGACCGATACGGTACGTATGGCTCAAATATGTCCGGAGCAACCGTTACAGCAGGTCCACGAGCGCCTTCGACACTGCCGCTATGGGCACCGAAAGGACATCCCTGTCGCGCAATTCTGCCAGTCGGTCGGGCATGATGGTCTGGCCCGGGAGCTCCTGCTCCATGACTTCGATAAACTTGGCGGGATGCGCCGTGGCCAGCACAACGCCGTAGTCGTTGGCGTAGCGCGACTGCCCGCACATACGGTTCCAGACCTCAATACCCGTAGCCGTGTGGGGATCGCTCAGGTAGCCTTGCTCATGGAAGACCCGGGCAATGACCTCCCGTGTACGGGCGTCACTGACCCGGTCGCCTTTCAGAAAGCTGCGCAGCGCCGCATGATTGCCCCCGTACAGATGCTCAAGTCGCTCGAAGTTACTCGGACTGCCCACATCCATGGCGTTGGAAATGGTGGCAACAGAGGGCCGGGGCTGATAGACACCGCGCTCCAGGAATTCCGGCACCACATCATTGGCGTTGGTAGCGGCGATAAACTGTACATTGGGCATGCCCAGATGGGCGGCCAGCACCCCGGCTGTGATATTCCCGAAATTCCCGCTGGGTACCACAAAGGTAATCTTACGGTGGGGCTGCTCCCGGGTCAGCGAGGCCCAGGTATTCACATAATACACCATCTGAGGAATCAGCCGCGCGATGTTGATGGAGTTGGCGGAAGTCAGATTGTAGGACTCGGAAAGCTCGGCACTGGCAAAGACTTCCTTGACCATCCGCTGGCAGTCGTCGAAGGTGCCGTCAACCTGAATGGCCGTGATATTGTCACCCAGAGTAGCAAACTGCCGTTCCTGCAGGGGACTGACTTTGTCTTTGGGGTAGAGAATAAAGGCCCTGACGCCCTCCACCCCATGAAATCCTTTCGCAACGGCGGCGCCGGTATCACCGGAGGTGGCGGTAAGTACCGTGAGAGGGCAACCATTGGCCGAGACTTTGCACTCCGGCATAATACGGGCCATGAACCGGGCCCCGAAATCCTTGAACGCCAGGGTCGGACCATGAAAAAGTTCCAGAACGCCGGTGCGGTCGTCAAGCGGTACCACCGGTGCGGGAAAATCGAAGGCTTCGGCGGCCAGCTGCTCCAGAAATCCCGCCTCGAATTCATCGCCGATGAGCTCGTTAAATAAAACCGCGGCGATTTCAGGAAGGCTCTTACCGCGAAGGCCGGTCCAGAAGGAACCGGGCAGCTCAGCGATACGGGTGGGCATGTACAGCCCGCCATCGGGCGCAAGTCCGCGCGAGACGGCCTGTTTAAAACTGGCTAGCGGCACCTGGCCGCGGGTACTGATGAATTTCATGGATAGGTTTAACGCAGGGTAGGCCCTTGATGATTTACTTGTGACACATAGAGATCGGTATCGAGCTGATACGGTACAAACGCTTGCTGCATGGCCTGCCCGACGATGCGTGCGCTTGCTTCACCCCGGCACAGGGCAAAAATGGACGGACCGGAACCGGAGATACTGCACCCGAGGGCACCGTTGGCCAGGGCCTCACCCTTCACGGCATCAAAGCCGGGGATCAGCAGGGAGCGGACCGGCTCAAAAATGATATCATCCAGCGAGCGACCAATAAGCTCATAGTCTTCTTTCATCAGTCCGGTGATCAGTCCGGCCAGGTTGCTCCACTGCACCACGGCGTCGTCCAGCCGGATATTCTTTTTGAGCACTTTACGGGCATCTTCGGTGAGCAGCTCAATATGCGGATGCACCACAGCGCACCACAGGTCGGCAGGCACGTGCAGCTGCACCACATCCAGCGGCTTGTAGGAGCGCACCAGCACAAAACCGCCCAGCAGCGCCGGGGCTACGTTATCGGCATGGGCCGCGCCGCAGGCAATCTTCTCCGACTGCATGACGAAGGGCAGGAGTTCTTCGCGGGTGAAGGGCTCGCCCAGCAGGGCATTGGCGCCAACAACGGCCGCAACCGAACTGGCCGCCGAGGACCCGAGTCCGCTGCCAAGCGGCATCATTTTCTTAATCTGAATATCAAAACCTGCATCCGCACGGGCATCCCCTTTGGCACGCAGTGCATCCAGCAGGGTCAGAATCGCCACGCTGGCGGTATTTTTATGGGCTTCCAGCGGGAGACGACCCTCATCGCCGGTAATTTCCGTTACACGCACCCCGGTACCGACCGTGGAAACGAGGGTGACCTCATCGCCGGGTTCATGGATGGCAAAGCCGAGGGAATCGAATCCGCAGGCCACATTGGCCACCGTAGCAGATGCGAAAACAGTGATTTCGGATGGGTTCATAAACGTTGGTGTAAGCTGCTGCGTACATCCTGCCGGATGCAGACAGGGTAAAGTACAAGGGACTGCGTCAAATCTGGATTACGATACTTTAATAATGTCGGCCAGCACGCCGCTTGCCGTTACCTCGGGTCCGGCGCCCGGACCCATAATAACCAGGGGGCGATTGTCATAGCATGCCGAATTCACCATGACCAGGTTGTCACTGGCGCTCAGGGCATAGGCCGGATGTTCCGGACCAACCTGCGTGAGTCGCACCTCTGCCCTGCCTTCATGCACCCGCGCGATGTACCGCAGCTTTTTGCCCCCGGCTTCAGCCTGACTGCGCATCGACTCCATGTGCTCGTCTACCTGCGGGAGCATATTCATGAAGTCATCCACCGATTCGGGTTCAAAGTATTCCTCCGGCAGCAGCTTGTCTACGTGTACATCGCTGAGCTCCAGCTCGTGGCCGGCCTCCCGGGCCAGAATCAGAATCTTCCGGGCCACATCCATCCCGTTCAGGTCGTCACGGGGATCCGGCTCGGTATAGCCCATTTCACGGGCTTTGATTACGATATCGCTGAATTTCATGCCGGCCTGGTAGGTGTTCAGCAGGTAGCTGATGGTACCGGATAGGACCCCTTCAATGCGGCTGACCGGGTCGCCGGCCCCCACAAAATCGCGTACCGTACGGATGACCGGCAGACCGGCCCCTACGTTGGTTTCGTACAGATACCGGGCGTTGTTTGCAGCGGCCGCCTGATGCAGGGCCCGGTAGTATCCGTAGGCTCCGGAGGCCGCCTTCTTGTTGGCCGTCACCACCGAAATACTGCTCTCCAGCACATCCAGATAGGCGTTGCTCACATCCTGATTGCTGGTACAGTCTACCAGCACGCTGTTGGGCAGGTTCAGCGAGCGCATGTGGTCCAGAAACGTCTGCAGATCCATGGCTCCGCCGCTGGTATTGAGCTTGTCTTTCCAGCCGTTATGGGCCATTCCGCCCAGATCGAAATACATTTTGCGGGAATTGGCCACCCCGATGACACGCACATCCAGCTGCCGGTCTGAGCCCAGTTGCTGGCGCTGCCGTCCGATCATGTCGATGAGGGTGGTACCGATAAGACCGGCACCGATGACAAATACATTCAGGGTTTTCAGTCCGGCCAGGAAGAAGGCATCGTGGATGGCACTCAGGGCCTTTTTCTCGTCATCCTGATGAATGACCATGGAAATATTCAGCTCCGAGGAGCCCTGGGCAATGGCCGCGATGTTCACGCCGTTCTGTCCCAGCGCCTGAAACACCTTCCCGGCAATACCCGGGGTGGCACGCATGTTCTCGCCCACCACGGCAATGACACACAGTCCCGACTCAATGCTGATTTCACTGATGCGGCGCTGGTCCATCTCCCGGGCAAATTCCTCGGCAAGCAGGGTCTGCGCACGGGGCGCATCCTCCGGTCGGACCGCAAAACAAACCGAATACTCCGATGAAGCCTGGGAGATCAGAATCACATTGATCTGATTACGGGCCATGGTGCCGAAAATTCGCTGGGCTACCCCGGCAACGCCCACCATGCCTGTGCCCTGCAGACGGATGAGCGAGACATCATCGATGGAGGAAATGCCGCGGATGGCATACCGGCCCGGATCGGCATCGGCCGAGATGAGCGTTCCGTTGCCGGAGGGGTTAAAGGTATTTTTGATGCGGATGGGGATGCGGCGCGACATCAGAGGCTGGATGGTCGGCGGATAGATGACCTTGGCCCCGAAATGCGACATCTCCATGGCTTCTTCGTAGGTAATGGCCTCCACCGGAAAAGCGCGGGTGACCTTGCGCGGATCCGCCGTGAGCACCCCGTCTACATCGGTCCATATCTGTACTTCATCGGCCTGCAGAGCCGCCCCGAGCAGTGAAGCCGTGTAGTCCGAGCCGCCCCGACCCAGGGTAGTAGTTTCATCGTTCATGGTAGCGGCGATGAAACCGGTGACCACCTGCAGCAGGGGATGATCCCTGAAATAATCCTGAACGGCGGTGTTGGTTTCCTCCTGAAGTACGGTTGCATTGCCAAATCCGGCGTCGGTGCGGATCACCTTACGGGCATCCAGAAATTCACAGTCGAACCCGGCGCTGACCAGGGCCCGGGAAATAATCAGACCGGACAGGCGCTCGCCGAAACTCAGGATGAAATCCCGGGAGCGCGGTGAAAGCTCTTTGATCAGGAATACCCCCTGGAGGATGTCGTCAAGGTCGTTGAGCAGCATCTTGATCACCGCCATGGTGTTGCTCTGATGGTGAATGTCGATGAGGGCACGGACCGCGTCAAGATGCCGGTTTTCGATGGTCTTGAGATAGTCGGTGTAGTCCGACTTACCGGCGGCGGCCAGGTTGGCGGTTTCGATGAGCTGGTCTGTGACACCCTGGAAGGCTGAAAATACCACAGCCCGTACCTGGTCCTGTACAGCGCGTTCCGAAACGAGGTTGATAATGGATTTGATGCGATCGGGCGTACCGACCGATGATCCGCCGAATTTGTATACCTTCATACTGTCTGTTTTCCCTAACCGGTTATCCGGGTGCGTTGACCCGGGGTTCGTGATCGTGTGCTGAAGCCCGGCTGCCGTGGCCGGCCTGCTGTACTGCAGCAGCCGGGGCGCAGACGGCCGTCAGCATGCTCAGTCCGGCAAGATAACGAAACTGTCAGAAAGGTACAGCGGGAATCCGTCGCTTTGATGCAGGGTACGAGGCAGAAAATACGCCCGACGTGCTGCGCGACCAGCCATCAGAGGAGTTGCGCACTGCTCTCCCGCAAAAGCCGCCCGGCGTGCGAAGCCGAATCAGAATCGATACCGCAGTCCGGTGGTGTAGCTCAGGTCAAACCGCCCGACACCCGCCGGAGGCTCGTTATCCAGACGGTAGCTCAATGAAAACAGCATGGAGATGCTGCCATACAGGCGCGTTTCCAGGTTTACGTCGGCCAGATAGCGGTAGTCTGAGGTGGCGTCAGGTACGAATTGCAGATACTGAACGGCCGACAGGTAAAAGGCCTCCCCTTTCCCCAGGGTCACACTCAGGTAGTTGGTACTGCGGGTCAGGTTGGTCACAAAACGGTCAAGTCGCGTAGTTGCATCGATGACTTCCCGTTCGGCCATGGCCGCAACGCCCAGAAACGTACGGAATCGCCAGTCGGACTGCGCATTTTCCACATCCACCGCGGTTATTCGCACCCCGCCGCCGATGAGCTTGCGATCTTTGAGTCGGATAAATTCATTTTGCTGCTGCTGCACGAAGGCTTCTACGGCCAGCCGGGGTTTCCACTGCCAGGTATTACGAAACGCGATGAAGGCTTCGTTTTTTATAGCTTCAGCATCCTCGTAACCGTATTCATAGTTATAGACAATGAACATTCGGTTAGTGGGTCGGAGGTAGTCCAGCCGACCCTCCATTGCAATTTCATAGACCGAGGTGTTCCCGGCATCAACATTGCCTGTGAGACTGAAAGCCCCCTGAAATCCGGCACGGTCGCCCGCCACGCGCATGGCTTCGGTGTTGACCTGGGCAACGCCGGGTACCGGAGTCAGGACTAAAAGCATCAAGAGATAAACAAATCGAAGCAGCACGGCAGTATGCAGAAGGTTACAGTTTATAATCAGGACATCGGTTCTCGGCAGCGTACCAGTTTCCAGCAGGGCATCGGTTCTCGACAGCGTACCAGTTTCCAGCAGGGCATCGGTTCTTAACCAGGAGTATCGATTTCCAGCCGAGTACGTTACTCGGCCATGCACCCGTTCTCGGCAGCCTATCGATTTCCAGCAGAGTATAGGTACTCAGTCAGGCATCGGCGCAAAAAAAAGGCGGCCCTGAATATTCAGAGCCGCCAACGCAAATGGAGGTACTTGGAGCGAGAAACGGGACTCGAACCCGCGACCCCGACCTTGGCAAGGTCGTGCTCTACCAGCTGAGCTATTCTCGCATGAGAGCACCAAATATACGCAGGCAGGTGTTCACATGTCAAGTCCTTTTCAGATTAACTGTGGAAATGGCCCAGCCTGCAAAGCATCGGCCAACCGGCGCCGGTCTCGCACTTCCACGAAAACCCGGCAGCCGGCACGTTACCCGGGACAACACGCACGGGCTGCAACCGGGCCCGAAGCAGCAGCATCCTGCACATCATTACGGACGCCGACGGTCGAGTCCTCAGCGCGTACGGTACTTGGTCACCCGACCGCCGCGGAAGGCATACACCGCCGTTCCGTCGGCCGCAATCAGCAGTCCGCTGCGTCGTGATGCCCCCCGAACTGACGACAACAACGTTCCGTTTCGGTCAAAGGTGTGCACCGGCGAATCTTTGATTTCCGGGAAGTTGAATGCCATCACCACCGACCCGAAATCATACACCCGGTTGGCACCCGGCGCGATGCTCTCGGCCAGCAAGGCCCCGTCGCGCATGCTCATCACGGCCAGGCCGCGATTGCCCAGTAAAAACACCTTATCATCAATCTGACGTACGTCTTCCAGTCTTCCAATCGACTCCGGCGCGGCGTACTCATTCCAAACCTCGCCGTCGAAGGGATTCAACACCAGCAACCGCCGGCCGGATACCACCCAGACGGCCTCCTCGTGCCACATGAACGGAACCGTAACCCCGCCCCGACCCAGGTCTATCTTCCAGAGCTGCTCTCCGGTATCGCGGTGCAGTCCCGCAACCCCCTCACGCGAGCCGTTTTCATCGAAGCCGGCAATCAGCCGGTCGCCAATCAACAGCATATCCACCACGCGGTTATTGCTGCTGAGTTTACCGGTCTCCCAGAGCCGCTCACCCGTACTCAGGTCAAAGGCTTCCATCTCCACATCAATACCGCTCAGGCGCACATTCCCGTGTTTCACCCGGTAGACCATCTCGCCATCGGTGACGGGGAATGCAAAAAAGTTCATTATCTGCGCTTCCGGCGCAATCAGATCCAGGGCGCGGTCGGCGCCGGTGGTGGTACGGATGACTTCCTCGCCGGTGTTCACATCGTACACCTCGAGATTCAGAAAATTCAGCACGATGAAATCATCCATCAGCCGGATGTCGATTTCCCGGTCTTCCCACTGACCGAAACCGTTGACTTTGTGGCGGATGTCGCCGTTGTACCGACGTTTCCAGACCACATCGCCGGTATCGGCGGAGAGACGGGCGAGCTCCTTGACAAACTGAAAACCTTCGACCTGCAGGGCGCCGGTGTCGCTGTTGACAAAAATAACGCTGTGTGTAGGCTCGTGGTACAGCAGCGCCGCCACACCGCCCTTGAGCTCATCGTTGGTCCACAGGGTTTCTCCGGTCTCCAGACTGACCATGGCCAGCCCGTCGGTTGACTGAATCAGCAACGCATTAAGCTCCGGCACCAGGGTGGTTACCTCCTCCAGGTACACCTCGGGAAAGGCGATCTGCGAGGCTACATCCGAAGCAGCGGCTCCTTCCGCCGTGGACGAAACTCCGAGTCCGAAAGCCAGGGCCCGGGCGGTGAGTTGATAGCGTTCGTGGCTCCATCGGATGGATTCATTTACCCAGAGCGTCTCCCCGGTTGCCAGGTCGATCAGCGAAATGGACTCATCGCGCCGACCATAATTGAACTCGAGTACGGCATGCAGGTACGGCACATAGATGAAATTCACCTTCTCCTGATTGATGCGTTCCGTGCCGCGGGAGGTTTCGGTGTAGGTGGCCCAGAACGACTCCCGGTCTGAGGAGATGCGGGCAACGCCGCCGGCGGCATCTACGGCCTCGAAACCGCGGGGTGATATCAGGGCAATGGACTGGCCGTCATCGGAAAGGTAAGCCTGATTGAAAAAGTCGTCATCGGCCGCAAAACGAAACTCGTGGGTCCATTCTTCAGCAGCCGTGGTTTCGACGGCGGGCAGGGATGAACCGCAGGCGGCAAGCACGGCCAGGGGGAGCAGGGCGAGCAGCGCGCGCAGGGATGAGAAGGGCTTGCAGGAGTAATCTGCGCGGCCGGAGGGAGTTTTAAAATTAAGCATAGCAGGTGGATTTGATGATTCGATAAGCGAGGGTGACGGGAAAAAGACCAGGGTGGGATAACCTACACAATTTTAAGCGCAAGTCATGGCCTCTGTGTGACAGCATTTTTAAAAAATCGCCTTTTTTAAATGTTTTTTTTAAAAAAAATTACCGATCTAAACCATTGTTTTTATTGAAATAAAATTGCGCCGCAAAAAAGAGTTTAATTTTTTTTGTCACAAATGGCCCCTGAAACACTCTTATAGGTAAATACCCCAAAAAAAGGCATGGGTGCTTATCTCCCCTCTCATCCGTCCCCCCAAAACAGGATGCCATGCCTTTCTCTTGTGACAAAAGCGCCGGTACCAGTACCCCCAAGCTGGTGCCGGTTGCTGTCACAGTGTTTGTGGAACAGGCACGCCATTACGATGGTGTTCCGATGCTCCCACCGAAGCATACAGGTCGGGCATGCAGACGGCGGCAGGGATAGGATTGCCCCGGTTTTTTTGAGCCTGGCGCCGGACGGCCACGGGTGACCTGACTTGACCCGAAGTTCGTTGGCCCGTATCCACCTGGCACCGGACGGCCACGGGTGACCTGACTTGACCCGAAGTTCGTTGGCCCGTATCGACCTGGCGCCGGACGGCCACGGGTGACCTGACATAAAAAAAGGCGGTCGACCAAAGCCGACCACCTTTTCATTGGCAATGTTTCCGGGATGTAGGTTACCCGCGGTTTCGCAATTTTTTCCAGGCGTAGGCACCACCGGCTGCGGCCAGGAGACCAAGTCCGCCAAGCGGAGCCTGGTCCGGGGCAACGGGAAGCGCCGGCGGTGGCGGTGTGGTCAGGGCCATGGCGTCAGCCGCGAACACCAGCAGCACAGCAAGTACAAGTACTGCAGTCAGAAATTTGTGCATAAAAATATTATTAAGCCGGCAGGATGTTGCTTTGCGCAAGCATCCCACCCGGGGGTTTAGTTTCTTACTTGATGAGGGTCATGCTGCGGGTGATCACCTGCGCGCCGGCCTGCAGGCGATACAGGTAGATTCCGCTGCTCAGCGCCGACCCGTCGAAGTTCACAGAATGTGAACCCGCGCGCATCGCCCCGTCGACCAGTACCGCAACTTCCCGACCCAGCATATCTACCACGGTGAGACGCACCTGCATATCAGCCGGCAGCTGGTAATTAATGCGCGAGGTGGGATTGAACGGATTGGGGTAGTTTTGGTCGAGGGTGACCTCGGCAGGGAGCTGAGCGGCGATTTCCGAATCGGTAGTCGTGCCGCCTTTCAGTACCAGTTTATAGGGCGATGCCTGTACATCCGACATTACCTGCGGTCCGACCGGGCCCGGGGTTGACGCCGATTTCTGCATGCGACTGGCTTCAAGCTCAAGATTGACGACCGTTGATGCAGTCAGTTCGGTCTGCACGCCGGAACGGGTGTCTTCCAGATAAGCGGTGTAGCCATCGGGAAGATTCCATTTGCCGGCTGCCAGCTCATACGATCCGCTCGTAGTTACGTGCATGGCCAGGGGCAGCTCGAGTTCACCTTCGAAAAAGGGGATGTTGTTGATGTCGGCGAGGGAGCCTTCGGCGGTAAACGATCCGAGTACGGCATACTCGCTCGACAGCGGCACGAGCTGTGCAGCGTCGGCATCGTCATTGCCTGTTCGTGCCTGCTCGCTGAAGGTAACCCAGGTGCTGTTGGCCAACCCTTCACCGCGCAGCAGTAACTCGGCCGAGAAGGACTCGATTTGTTTGCCGTAGAATTGTCCGCCGGTGGTAGTCGTGGTAATATTCAGGGCTGGATTACCGGTCGATCCGCTGCTATTCTGGATGAAAAAGCCCTGAAACGCTCCGATGATTCCATCGGTGAGACTTCCGTCGCTGCCGTTGTAACTGCGCCATGAGCCGCTTCCCACATTACTGCCACCGGAGGTGCCATCGTTGTAGTTCGGGTCCCACACGTAGACGACCGAAGCCAGCTCAGTTGCACCCTGCTCGTCGAACCGGATTGATCGCGGTGTTGGGTTCCCGACCAGAGTGAAGTTATTCGCGCCATTTCGGGCCTGCTTCTGAAACGGAATGGTGTGAGCGGTACCGGACACGTTAATGGTTTTCGGCCAGGGGTTATCGCCTGCCGGAGTGGCCGGGTCGTCGTTGGTGTAGACGTAGACCAGAATGGCTTCGCCGGCGTCCACCTCGTTAGTGATATTCGTTGCGGCCGCCCAGCTGCCGTTATTTTCGAAAGTAAACACATTCGGTCCTACATCGCCGGTACAGGCATCGCCGGTGTAGTCGGCCCCGGTAAAGCACTGGGTATAAATGTTGTTGTCTTTGAGCAGTGCCTGCAGGGTGGTAGGCACAGGCGCCGAAATAATGCGATAGCCCTCAGCGCCTGTGAGTTGGGTGGAGAAAGCTTTGGTAATATTAACGTTGGTAATACCGAATTCGTCCCTGGATCCACCTCCTGGAACATCATCACTATTCCATCGGAAGTACATGAAGTCGCCGTCAGCGATATTCAGTCCTTCAATAACGGCTGTTCGCTCAACCTTAACCCATGCCGGACTTCCATCGGCCACCTCGGGTGTGCTGTAGTTCAGCGACGTTACATCCGTGTAGGTAGCATCATCCGCGGAATAGGCGAAGTTGAATGAATTGGATCGACCTTGGTCGTTGTAAACGTAGATGTCGTAAGAAATCCGCACATTTTCTACGGTTGCACCGGAACTGTTCTCAAGTCTGAGCGTGAGCGTACCGGGTGTAAAATCAGAACTGCCTGGCTGAAATCCGATAATGTTGGTACTGCTACCAACATCGAAACTGTAAACACCACCGGTACCAACCCCACCTGTAGAACTTCCTCTGGCAAAGTCGCCGCTGGTATGCTCGCCACCGAACGTACCGGCTCCATCAGACATTCCCGTCACACTCCAGTTACCTGAGTGAAGTTGACCCGTCGCCGGTGCTGCACTGAACCCGCTTCCGTCAAAAGCGCTGAAGTCCGCTGAAAAGCCGGAAGCTGTAAATGTAGCAGCCGGATCAGGAGCGGCGGTAACCTCTCCGGAGACCGTCACCGTTGCATTGCTTGCACCACCACCGGAAATCGTGATGGTTTCATCGGCATAGGTTGCCTCGCTAAGACCTGCCTTGAGTCGAACATAAATCGTTTGAGAGGATCCATTGTACGCTGTGAGCGTAACACTGGACCCATACCCTGAGCCTTCTGTAGTGGACACTTCAAAATTGGTAGGAGCGGTAACGGTTACGTCAGAGTCATCAAGATTGGATCCGGTAAGCGTAAAATTCTGCGCAGTAGATGGGCCATCGCCTTCAGCGTAAGTAAAATCAGTTATTTCAGTGAGGCTAGGACTCAAATTTGCAACACCAGGAACATAGTCGGTAAGTGTAATATCGTCGATATTTAGGCGTTTGTCAGATGTACCTGATTCGGTTGCTCGTTTAATTCGGATTCTCACATTGCCAGCAACATTAACAGTTTCAGAAAAAGATTGCACGTCATTTGATGCAGGAGCAGTGAAGTCTGATCCTATCTGGGTCCAATCAACGCCATCGTTAGTACTATATTCGACGCGCCAATCAACTTGTGCGTCCGTCCCATATCTTCTGTACTGGATAGAAATAGTGCCTAGTCCATTCGACTTGTTTCCAAGCATGCTCATACTTGAAGTACCATATCCTCTCATACGAGCAGATTTAGCACCATTTTTCCAATCATTAGTTAAGCTACCAATTAACGCTTGCGTCATATCCCAGTCAATCCCATTGAGGGTTACTGTACCCGAAGCATAACTACCCTTTGTTTCCGACTCAAAATCGACAACGTACTGCGCATCAGCAATTTCTAATCCAACCCCCATAACCAAAAACATGGCAAATATTGCTGTTAGCAGGGGTTTTATTGTAGTTATTTGTTTCATAATCTCTATAGTTATTTGCAGTCTTTAAATATTCTTGTGTGTTTTCATGATTCTATCCATTCAAGCAATGGATTTGTATACACGCTTATGTTGATAGTGCTAAATTAAGCGAGTACGGTTTTTGTGAGTGAGCACTCCATCGGTTGGTATATCGTTTCATGGTGAGCCAACGCACTTACTGAAATTCACCACTTATCCGGGGAGCACAAAAAATCGACCTGCCGACTCACTTCTTCCGAAGCTTTTTCCAGGCATACGCACCGCCGGCGGCGGCGAGGAGTCCGAGGCCACCTAAGGGCGCCTGATCAGGGGCGGTGGGCAGTCCGGGCGGCTGGGCCCAGAGTTCAGGTACAATAGCCAGCAAGGCCAGCGTGAACACACTTGCAGTCAGTATTTTTTTCATGACAAAGACGATTTGAACCAGTAGGCGCATACCAGCAGCAGGCATGGTTACTGTACAAAACACCACCCTGCACATTGTGCGAAAGGTAAGTCGGTTCATTACACAGTAGAAAATGCAGGAATCGCTGAAATAACACCTGTTTTTATTTGATGACAACAGAACTGAGAGGACACGAAAAGAGCCGATGAACACGCCCTGTAATGACACAATTCAGATTGCTATGTTTGTCGAAGCTAAATTAGAGCCGTAGTATCAGTCCGACGGTAAGACATTAAAAAATATTAACATCGAGAGTGACCCCACGCCCGCCGGGACAGCGTACTTCTTGCCGGGCTTTATTTATGCCTTAGCAAACATCCCTAAAATACAAGACTCAATCCTGCATGCATATTAACTCTGTGTAACCATTGTCCAGGTAAAACGGCCGGGGGCCACACCGCTGCAACTCCGGCACGCGCCGCGATTGATACCATATCCGTACCCTGCCGCCAGGCTTCAGGCTGCCGGACCGGAACCGGTTCCAGCCTGAAGCTGCTGCGTTCGCCACCACATCGAATTCTGCCTGCAACGTAGCAGATTCGGGCCAAAATGGGTATCATTAGCGGGCAATAATACCAACAAAGAAACGAATCTACGTGCCAATCCGGTTCTGATTACCATGCTCTACCACCGCACCATAGAACTGTCGAAAGAGGCCGACTGGGTTGTGTTTATCCACGGCGCCGGCGGGAGTTCCGCGGTATGGTTCAAACAGATCAAAGACTACCGACAGCATTTCAACCTGCTGCTCATCGACCTGCGCGGGCACGGTCGCTCCGCCGACGGACCGGCCTTCGGCAAACATGATTACTCATTCGAGTCCATCGCCGCGGATGTGACCGATGTCCTGAATCACCTCGGCATCAAACAGGCCCATTTCGTGGGGGTATCGCTGGGCACCATCATCATCCGCCAGCTGGTCGACATCGCCCCGCAATATGTCAAATCCATCGTGTTTGTGGGCGCCATCACCCGACTCTCCCTGAAAAGCCGCTTCCTGGTGCGCATGGGTCGCATGTTTAAGTCGTTCATCCCCTATATGTGGCTCTACCGGCTGTTCGCCTTCATCATTATGCCGCTGGACGGCCACGAGGAATCGCGCAGTGTGTTTGTGCGGGAGGCCCGGAAACTGGCCCAGAAAGAGTTTATCCGCTGGTTCAACCTGACCCGGCATGTGGGTGGAAAACTCCGACTGTTCGAGGAGGTCGACCCCGGCATCCCCACCCTCTATGTTATGGGCGAGCAGGACCACATGTTCCTGCAGCCCATTCTGAACATGATCAAGCGGTTTAAAAACCAGCAGCTGCACATCGTGCCGGACTGCGGCCATGTGGTGAACATCGAAAAACCCGAGGAGTTCAACCAGCACTCCATCGCCTTCCTTAAATCACAGGCTGTACCGTTGCAGGCCGCAGCGGATACCGGAACGTAGCGGTAATACGTTACCGCCGAAGGCCGGGCACCCCCACAAGAGCGCGGAGGCCGGAGCTCGGTAATGTGTTCCTGCCGGACGCGGCTGCCGGCGCCAGAGCACGGCGCGGCGTTGCCGCTTATAGAGGCACCCGGCAAGTGAGCATCCAGCGTAAGGCCCGTCAAAATGAATGTCGGGAATCCTGGCGAGGCATACCGAACAACGCATTACAGCCGATGTGCTGTACTCTCCTGAGGTGATACACCGATTACCACCCTGCCGGACTTCCATCCCTTCGCGGATCCGAAACCCCTTCAATCGTGCCGTCCTCACGGATATGTATCACATTCATACCACCAAAGTAGGAATGCAGCGAATCGCGTACCTGCACGGGGTGTCCGCGTCTGCGCATCTGCTCAACGAGTCGTTCAGGCATATGACCCTCGATTTCAATGTAGTCGGCCCATCGTCGTGACAAAAACCGGGGCGCGGTGCTGGCCTGAAATCCGTCCATATCGAAATCCAGGATATTGTGAATAGTCAGAATGATTGCAGGCGGGATGCGGGCACCACCGGCTGCACCGATAATCAGTTTGGGCCGGCCCTGATCCATTACGATGGTGGGTGCGATGGTGCTTCGGGGTGTACGACCGCCCGCCATGACGTTCACCGGATTGGTAGAGCCAAAATTGGCCTGCCCGCTATTCATGACTACCCCGTTTACCGTGATACCGGCACCTAAAAAAAGACCTATGGTGGACGTCATCGAAACCATGTTGCCATCCTCGTCAATAACGCTGATATGACTGGTATTACTGCCGGTAGTCCGCTCGATATACCATTCGTCTTCATCCTCAAACTGGGTGGGTTCTATGCGGGTAGTATCTGCACGCTGCCGGCCCAGCAGCCAGTCCAGCAGATTACGACGGTTCTGTCGTTCTTTGCGCGGCGCTCCCCAGGAGTCGAACATATCATCGCCCCACCAGTCGTAGGAGGAAGCCTCATCGTCAATATGGTCATCCCAGGGCTCCGTCAAAGGTATATAACCGGGCGCCTGCATACCGGTGTCACCCTGTCCCAGGGCACCACGGAAGGCAAAGGGATTACCCGGTTCGGTATCCCGAAGCCGCCGGGGTTCGGCCACAGCCATATTGATAGAACCGACCCGATTTCGGGCATAGGCCTTGGAGGTCATCCCATCGATGGGGACATCCACAAAGCGGGGATCCCCCAGAAAAGAGAGCCGATCTGCAAAGGAGCGTTTGAACATTTCAAAGAGGAAGTGCAGGGATTCGGGTGACTGCGTGTAGTGGCCGGATTGCTGAAAATCAAAGGTTTCCATCATATTGAGGGACTGCAGAATCAGCAACCCTGCCTGGGGCGGGGCAACACTGATTACATCATACCCACGGTATGTACTTAGGACGGGGTCACGCCATACGGGATCCACATCCTGAAAGTCTTCCATGGTGAACTGTCCGCCCAGGGCATTGAGCTTTTCGATGGTGGATACGGTGAATTCGCTGTTGTAGAACGCCTCTCTCCCTCCATCAGCAACCTGCTCCATAATCTGGGCCAGCCCGGGGTTTTTTACCACAAAGCCGGCTCCGATCCGTGCGCCGTCGTCGGTGAATATACGTCGGGACTCCTCATACAGCACGGCCTTCTCATTGGCGGCGTTGATGGTATTGCGTACCACGGAATCCGGAACGATACCCTCACGGGCAAACGGTACAGAGGGTAAAATATGGGCACTGCGATCCAGTAAGGCCCATCGTTCACGTAATTCTTCCATCCCGGAGACGAACAGGGGCACGCTCACAGCCTTGACCGTAGAGGCATCGGTTGCAGGATTATAATCCAGGTTCGGATTGGCTGGTGAACGTGGATAGAAGTCCAGATTGTAGAAGCGGTCTTCCGAGGCGATATAGATAACCGCCGTTCCGCCGCCGCCGATTCCCGAGCCTGTAGGCTCAAAGACTCCGATGGCGTAAGCTGCTGCGATGGCGGCGTCTACGGCGTTCCCTCCCTGCGCCAGCATATCCAGGGCTATACGTGATGCCTCCGGGTGGGACGTGGACACCATAGCCCGGCTGCCTTCCAGGTATTTGGTGGGACGCAGATGTTCATAGTCGTTATGAACGGGCACATCCCCGGAGGCTGTGAGGATGAATAACGCACTCAGCGCTGTGATTAACGGAACCGACCAGCTGCGGAAAGTGTGGTGAATTCGTAGCATAAAATTGAAAAACGTTTAACGGTGATAATCAGAAGCGAACATGCCATTCCAGCATCATCCGATGAATGGAAAACCGGTCGTTGGTAGATGAAAACGGCAGATCGGGGTTGAATTCATCTTCATTGGGCATACGCTGTACATAACGAAGCTGAAACCGGGAATTTCGATTGACCTGATAAAAGAGTCGCGCCGAAAACTCGTTGTTTCGGGTATTGTAGGCATCGTTGTCATTGAATTCGGTCACGTAAATGTATTGAATCTGAAAACGGGTCTGGGGCAGGGCGTTGGGCACCACGTAAAAGCGGGCGTAGTAGATGCGGCTACCCTCCAGGTTATTGCCGTTGAAGGGAGCATCGCCGCCGATAAACGGATTGGCATATCCGGCACGGTCACCCCAGAAGAAGGAGGTGAACTGGGGGGCAAAGCGTTCTACCCGCCGGGTTCCGGCATCATCTCCCTGAAATGCAGCGGTGCGTACCTCGATTTTCATCCAGCGGAACGGTCCCAGCGGCCACCGGTGCCCGATTCCGCCCATGTACCCGTATCCACTCATGGCGGGCAGGCCGGCGGCCGTGTTGAAAGTCTGGTGGGCCGCCTCAGCGAAGTATTCAAGCTCGGGCGACCAGAACGAGCCACGTATACCTCCGCCCAGTATGTAGCTGTCATTGAACATCCCTTCCAGCTGATTGAGCAACGCATACCCCATGACATCCTGTCCGTATACCTGGCGGGACAGCCGCGCAATGAAGATTTTATCACCGCCGGTGGCCGGGAAAAGTCCGCTTGGACTCAGTGACTGCCGGGTGACCGCACCGAACAACGATAACTGATTGCCGGAACGGCTCATATCAACTCTGACCCCGTCAAAGAGGCGGATAAAATACGAGGATTCGCCTTGTGCCAGACCACGCCCCAGCGGGAATTGCTGCCGGCCGATACGCAGTCGGGCTACATCCACCAGCGGCACAGACGTGGTGGTAGCCTCGGCGAAGAGCTGACTCACCCCGTAGAACATCTCGTTGGTACCGGCGATATTCCTGACCAACGATGCCGGGTTATCGGTGAATGTGGTGAACTCGGTGTAAAACGTCATGTTGCCGGACACCGGAGCCCGCAGGTTAAACCGACCCAGATAACGCATGTAATTGAGCGAAGGTCGGTTATCAAGAGTTTCCGAAAACGTGTCATAGTACAGACGGGTACGGAAATCGCCGTTGACCGCTATCTGCGCCTGCACCTCAGTCAGACTGATGGCCAGCAGAGCCAGGAGAAGGAAAAATCGTTTCATGGATAGATTATTTTGGGCGTTATTCCAATACAAAAACCAGACCGGAGAGGATGTCAGGTCCGGCATTGGGGGAAGCAAATTCACGTACCAGGGTTCCGTCTGGTGCTACCTGCATGATGTAATCATTAGACAGGCGGGTAATGGCAATCCAGAAGTGCGTGCCGTCCCAGTCAATACCTACGGGCAGACGGTCGGCCGAGGAAGCTCCGGATGGCAGGGGAATCTGAAAAACCACAGACCAATCGCCCGTGGCGCTGTCATAGGCATAGAGGTTGCCGTCGCCGCGTTCAGCGGCATACAAGACGTCATCGGCAAAGGTAATGGCACGGGTATCGGCACCCGGGGTATCAATTTCGCTGAGGATATCTCCATCGGCAGGATTCAGTTCGTAAATCTTGTTGTCGCCGCTGTTGGCAGCCCAGAGGGAACCGTTATGGAATTTCATATCCCGGACCGTCCCGGTACCTGTGGGGTACGGGGCGGGAATACTGCGGATGACCTCCAGTTGATCGGTGCTGGTATCCAGTTGAAATAACGTCCGGTCAGATCCGGCGGCCGCAATCCAGAGATGTTCCCCATCGTGTGCTGCTCCCTGAAGCGAACCGCCCGGAGCGATGTCGGCATAACTCCATTGCTGCTCCAGTCCGCCGTCGGCTTCGCGGATACGGTATATCAGGTTCTGGTTACCGAAATCGCCGATATAGATATAACCGAATTTGGGGGGTTCCTCAGTTACATCGAAACTCTGTGCAAGGGTGGCTGTCTGTCCATCGCCGCTGACTACGGTGATGTCGCGCAAACCGGTTGTGGCCGAAGCCGTCACACTGACCGATGCGCGGATGAGTCCGGCGGATACAACGCTGACTCCGCTGACTTCAATCCCTGAACCCATATCCAGGGCCAGCTCCTCGCCTTCCCGAAATCCGCTCCCGCTCACCTCGACATCAAAGACCGTGTTCCAGGCTCCCCGATTTGGCACAATGGCTTCTACGTCCGGGGGTGCAGGAACCGATACATCGGTGATGGTGTAGACGATGGGGCCCGGCTGACCATAGTGACGCAACTCAAAGCGCTGGTCTACCTGGCCCAGTCGGTTAATACGAAACAAGTAATTGGCTCCCAGACTGCTGTTGACACTCCAGAATTTGATTTCGCCGGACTCGTATTGCTCGTAGGTCAGGCCAGAAGGGAAAACCCGAAATTGGCCTTCCGGCGGGATTGGCGCGTCAAAGGCATCGCTGAAGGTGATCCGGTCGAAGCGGAAATTCCAGAATTTATTGGCTTCCCGATCGCCCAGATAAATCCCGGAAACCGTTCCCCTACCGTACTCGTCGCCATTGGGTGGGATGTAGGCTACCGAACGGATTTCCGTGGTTGGCATAGGATATGCGTCCAGAACCTCACCGGTTTCAGGATCCAGCTTATACATGGCCGGTTGTTCTGTGGCAGAGACCGAGCCGCTGTTGGCCGCCCAGAGATGGGTACCGTCAAAGGTAATATCCCGGATGGTGCCTCTACCTGAAGGGGGCGCGGTAATAGCCTGGATAATCTGAGCCTGGTCAAAGGTCAGGTCCAGCTTGTATAAGCGATTGATTCCGCTTGCGATGGAGATCCAGATATGGCTTCCGTCAAAGGTAATGCCCTGTACGAGGTTGCCATCGGTATAATCAGACAAGTCCCAGTTGTTGACCTCACGCAGCTGACCGTCTAGCTGATAAAGTGTAGAGGTGGAGCGGTCCATCATGTAGAAGAACCCCTCCGCACGGGTAAGACTGTCTGATGTGGTACCATCCGGACCGAAAACATCACAGGCCTGCAGGCCCAGAAGGCCTAGCAGGACGGTAACTAGCAGAATATGGCGACGAGTTTGCATAGTTGAAGTGTCGTTATTTGATAAGCGTCATGGTCTGTGTCAACACGGTGGAACCAGCGGTCAGCCGGTACAGGTATACACCGCTGGCCAGGTTCTCGGCGCGGAACGTAACCGTATGCTCACCGGCGGGCATGCTGGATCGCAAAAGGGTTGCAACCCGTCGTCCGTCGGGTGTGAATACATCCAGCTGAACCGACTCAGTCTGATTCAGGGCAAAACGGATGGTTGTGGCCGGGTTGAACGGATTCGGATAGTTGACGAGCAACTCAATACCGTCAGGCTGGTCGGCGTGAGCTAACAGCGACGTACTGGTGGGATCTTCAATCTGCCAGGCACCCTTGAAATTGGGTACTTCACGCTCGGTGCCGGCGATGTCAGTGGTAACCAGTTCAAGCAAGGGGGCTCGCAGGGCTTCCTCGGCAAACATGCCCGGGTCTGGCTCCAATGTGGTGGTATCTTCAAATTCAACGGCGATACTGGTTGTAGCAGCATCCAGTTCGGTTTCGGTCTGCCAGGCGGCCAGGTCCGTCAGGTTGGTTCCGCCGCTGCCGCTGAGCCGTCCAAAGAAGTTATTATCTCCGGATGTATTGGCAACAAAAAAGTTATTGTCATCCGAGGTAATGGTGCTTGCGGTACCGAATTGGTAATACACAAACGATGTGGCCTCAGAGTCATCGGCATTGATGACCACATTATTGCGTACATCCACGGTGATGCGGGCATTGCTGTTGGACTGCAGCCCGCGGTAGCGCCATCCGCTCAGTCCGGTCACACCCAGGGGATTCATATACACACTGTTGTGGTACAGGCTGACGTTGATGGTTTCTGGCAAGGGCGGGGTCTCCACGTGGATTCCGTAGAATTCAGTTCCATCAGCATTGGGATCGTTGGCTTCAAACCCGGTCACGGTGTTATTATAGACCGCGTAGGTACCGCTGGCTGAAAGACTCATCCCCTTGACAATACCTCCGCCGGTCAGCCGGGTAATAGCGTTGCCCGTTATGGCGATATTGATGGCATCGCTGAGGGAGGCTTCGGTGATAATACCGTAGGCCGCCAGGGTACCGGTTTCATTGATGGCGATGGAATTACCGCTTATGGTTGTGTTTCCGGTAAAACTTCGCAGCCAGATGCCATAGCGACGGGCCTGGATGTCGTTTCCGGTAATGCTGATCGGTCCGGTAACAGTTCCGGGGGTTTCAAATCCGGTGCCGGTCACACCCCAGACATTCACAGCGCGTGAGGAGGAGCGGTCCGCATTGGAAACCAGCCGGTTGTTTACCAGGGCTATATCCCGGGCCGGCCAGTCGGTACCGTTGTACTGCAGCGGGGAAATCAATACGGTATCAAAGGCCCCCTGCTCCATGGCAATGACCGTGTTTCGGATGGTTACATCCCGTGCGGTTCCCAGGATACGTACATAATTGCTGGTTCCGGTGGAGGCCGTCGTAGTCAGCGTCAAATCGCGGGTGGTGCCGCCAACGGTGTTGGATCCGTCGATGGTTACGTTACGGGTTTCAACCAGGGTGTCCCAGTCGTCCGAGGAAGCTCCGACGACCAGCGCACCGTTGATATTGGTGTTGTTGTCGGCGGCCGTAAACGTCACCGTGGGGGTTGTACCGGCAGCCGGACGAATGGTAAGCGTATGTCCGTCGGTGTCAAGACCGAGGAAAATATTTTCACCTTCCTGGAGGTCTTCGGCAATCAGCAGGGTGACATCGCCGGATATGCCGTTGGTTTTAAGGGCTTCAACGGCAGCGTGCAGGCTGGCGTAATCGGAACCTTCCGCCGAACCGACGGTGTAGTCACCGCTGAGTGCCTGGGCTTGTGCCAGAATCGTGGTGAGTAAAAAGAAAGCTATCGTAAGGAGATATTTCATAGTACGTGTTGCTTTGGTGTGGATGGTTATGAGTGATTGCTGATAATCCTGATCTGTTTTTGCAGTTGAATCTGCGTGGATGCTGTCTCGAAACACAATATCATCAGATACGTGCCCGGGGGAAGATCGTACGTGTGCAGGTGCATGCGATACCAGCCTGCCTCGGTTTTGATTCCCGAGTTACGACACAACGACTCGCCTCCGATACCACGTAATTCTACCGTTAGCATACCGGGACGGTCAATTTCATACCTGAATGAGGTTACATGGGCAGTGTCTGAGTGTACGTCTGGGTGAATGGCAACCTGCTCGGCGGTCGCCATGCCGGCCAAAGGCCGGTCTTCGTCCTGAAGTCGGTAATAGGGTACTATGTGGGCTTGATTGGACATAAATTTACTGTAATAAAGCTGCTACCGAATCAAAACCATTGACCGCGTCTGCTGCCAGACCGGTGTCTCCAACCGGTAAAAGTAAACTCCGCTGGATAGTCCTGCGGCTGTAAATGTCACCGTATGAGTCCCTGCTGGTTTGACAGCATCTTCCAGAACTGCAACCAGCCTGCCGGTAACATCATAGACACGCAGCGTGACAAGACCGCCGGAGTCCAGGCTGTAACGAATTTTCGTTGAAGGATTGAACGGATTCGGCCAGTTGGGGTATAGCTGCGTTTCTGCAGGCTGTGTTTCCTCTAGCACAGTACTCGTGTGCAGCGGGGCTTCATAGGCCCCCATACTCGGTGACGCGTTGCTTCGGGTATTGCCAAAAGCATCGGTTGTTACCGAAGTGAGCGGCACCCCGCGCAAGGCCGGATCGTGCAGGGATGCACCTGTAAGACGTAGTTCGTCATCCAGCTCGGGCTCTACCTGCACGGATGCTGCATCCCCTCCTGTGGCAGACTGGTGGGCGCTGAGCAGAACTGTAGCCGTTGATTCCGCTCCGTGCCGACTCAACCAGGTAGATGCATCCGCGCGTAACCCAGCCCCGGCTAGTACATTGTTGTCGGAATCGAACCCGGAGGCCGCAGAGGCACCCTGGTAATAGGCAAACGACGTGACAGTCCCGTCGTTAGTATCATCATTGAGCAGGATATTATTGCGTAGTACAGCACTGATACGGGCGTTGCTGAACAGGCTGAGTCCCCGGTATTCCCAACCGCTGCCGCTTACCTGCAAGGGAGTCATACGGACGGTATTATGGTACAGGGTTGCCTGTACACGATGGGGTGAAAGCGCGGAACGGATTACTATGCCAGTTAACGACTGCCCCGTTTCAGCTCCGGAAGCGAAACCGCTTAACCGGTTATTGAACAACGAAAGGTTGACATCGCCACTAATACCACTTTCTACACTGATCATTTCCACACCCCCGTCACCACGGAAATCAAAAAAGGCGTTAGCGTTTAACGCGAAGTCGCCGGGAGCGGCAATCTGTACACCGGTAAGCAGCCCGGTCGCCGTCAGGTTTCGAAATTCATTGCCTGAAAGGGAATAGGAGGCTCCGCTTCGAAGTGCCACACCAGTCAGGCTTCCGGCTGAGGTTCCGCTGAAATCATTGCCCTGAATGACGATTTCGTCAGTGGGGTCAGCAACGGCATCGATGAGAATGCCATAGGCGTTGGTATTCAGCGTTTCGGTGATTCGGATGGTATTATCCTGTATAGTGGCACTGCCGCCGGCAGCACGAAACCAGACCCCATACCTGCGTGCTTCCAGCAGATTGTTGCGAAGTGTGAGCTGCCGAACACCGGTATCAGTACCGCCCTGACCCCAAACGTTCAATGCCCTGCCGCTGCTTCGATCCGGGTTAGCCAGGATATGATTGTTTTCAAAGGTAATTCGGCGGCCAAACAACGGTGTATCAAACGAGGTAACCGGGCTGATCAGCCAGGTGTCAAAGGCGTTGTTCATGGAACGAAAAACCATCGAGCGTATCGTTACATCGCGAACATCCCCATGCAGACGAAAATAATTACTGCTGCCAGCTCCGGAGGGTATTTCAAAGGTTAGCGCGCGGTCTTCACTCCCATTGTTTCCATCAATTATGATATTCCCGGTCACCGCAAGCGAATGCACATCGTCTGCGGTACTCCCGATAATCAGCGCGCCGTTGATCGCGGTGTTGGTCTGCGGGGAGGTGAAGCGAACCACGGGATTCCGGTTCGGTGCGGGCTCAATGCGGATGCTATACGGATGGGGATCGATGCCCAGGAACAAATTGTGCCCCTCGGTTAAGTCGTTCTGGATTTGCAGGATAACATCTCCTACAGTACGTCGGGAGATCAGGTCAGCGAAGGCTTCTCCAAGTCCGATGTAGGCTGTTGCTTCACCCGTCCCCACCTCGTACAAACCTGCTTCCATCGGACCTCTTTCGGCCGGAAAAGCTTCCGCAAAGGCGCTGATTACCGTGCCGATCTGCGTGGCAACTGTACGCAGTTCACGGGCCATTTCGATGTGCAGAAACACGTGTTCATTTCCGGCCGACCATTGTCCCTGAGGATTCCGGGTAGCGGCCAGCAGGCGCACATCATTGCGGGTCTGTTCGTCGTATACGTCGGCGGTATATGAACGGGCACGGAGTAAATCACGCACCGTGTAGTGAACAGGCGGCGGCGTTGTGGTTCCGTTGGTAATGATATTTTGTGGATATCCCTCATAGGTACTGCTGGCATCGTTGAAACCATGAAACTGCACTGCCGGCGAGGGACTCCAGGCCTGGTGAGCCCGCTGGAAAATGGAATTATGATTCCGTGCCATATCCGATACCTGTGAGTCATCTCCATTGGCGTAGCGATGCGAACCGGCCATGGCAAAAAATCGCATGCGGAAGTCCATAAAGGTGCGCAGTCCTACCGCAGGGGTATTGAAATCGAACAACGGATGGGGAACCTGGACCTGGACATCACGATCGTATCCGGTGGCCCTCCAGATGTATGTACCCCATCCGCGCAGAATCGGGGTACGTTCGCGTAGTATATACAGGGTATCCGGGGTGTTTTCCTGGTGAATAAAGCGGATAAATTCGTAGCCCCAGGTTTGGGCGAGGGTGGCTATTTCGTTGTGCTGACCGGTGGCTGCCAATTCAAATAACGTTGAAAAATCCTGCAGAGCCGCGTCATCGGGTTGCTGAAACCCGAAGGAATCCCGTGCGGGCATGTCAGACAAGCTTTGCTGGATAAGTGCCCTGATTGAGCCGGATTGCTCCGTCTGTGAAATTGCAGTGCCTGTTGTACTCAGTAGAACAGTTAAAAGCAGCAACAGCGCTTGAACAGACATTGACTCACAGACCTTGCTGACCCGTTCCGGTTTGCCGGAGGGAGAATCGTGGAAATAAGCGTGTTGCGTGAATTTGTTCACAATGGTTATTGGATGCGGTCCTGGATTAAGGATTAACGCAGGTGCAGCATGCATAGAGAGCTAAAACTCCTGCCACCAGCCGGGATAGTATTTGATACCGTTACCAATTATCGTGCCGTTATCCCAAAAAGCCTCCCTATTGGCTTCAATGAGCTTTTTTATAGTGACTACCGCTGTATAATCAGCCAGACCGGGCTGATTTAGCCCATCCATTCGGGTCGTTTAAGCCCGTTTTGATCCCGGTTTTCAGCTTCTGCAACAGGGTTGTATATTCACCGGTAACGTTGAATCTGGACAATGCAATATCCTGCTTTATGCGATCTGCCAATTTACGAACAAGGGCTCTGCTGATTGCCAGTGTTTTTGCCGGGTTGGTGGTGATTTTCTCTGTCATGCTCTCTACACAGATTGATCGTGAGAAGGAGAATATTATTGAGATCAATACGCAGATGGTGCTGGACGCCCTGCAGGTCCTGGATGAGGGGTTATATCCGGTAATTGCCGAACTCTGGCAGGGTGAACTGGCTGGAAGAGTAGCCCTCAGCCGCACGGAAGAAAGGTCGGCTGACGCCCGGCTTTCGCAGGTTTTGGAGGTTCTCCTGCAGGATTTCGACCGTATTGAGGCCGGTATCTACTTCTTCGAACTGGATGAATTTATAGGATATGCCTATCCCGCAATACCCTCCCCGAAACCGGCTTTCGGTCCGCCACCCCGCTCCTACAACATCATACGTGATCAGGTACGGCTGAGCATAGCCTCGGAACAGGATCGAACTGAACTACACGGATTTGATCCGGCTGTTTTTCCCCTCGGCACAAGTCCTGTATTCATCGATGGACAGGCTGTAGCGGCAATCTGGGCCCGAACACACATTGAACGAGAGCTGGCGGCAACTGGAAATGTCACTACAGCGCTGATATACATGACTCTGGTCGTTTCACTGTTAGGATTCGGTATCGCGCTGACGGTGTCATGGAAAACCAAAGTGCAGATCGACAGGATGCGTGAGGGTCTTGATCGCATCAAAAAGGATAATGCACACCGCCTTGATGAACCCCGGGGGGTACTGGGAACGGTCAGTCATTACATCAACGATCTTGTTGAAGCACTTATTCAGGCCCAGCACCGTACACGCAAACTGGAACGCGATTTGTATCAGCAGGATAAAATGGCATCCCTGGGAAGCCTGGTTGCCGGAGCGGCCCATGAAATCAATACGCCGGCCGCGATTATTAAAACAAGGGTTCAGATGTGGGAACGCGGCCTGCGCAAGCTTCGCACAGGAGAGTCACCCGGCAGCGCCTTGTCAGAGGAATCGTTTCGTATTGTGCACCATGAACTGGACCGAATTGCCAAACTGGTCAAGCGGTTACTGGTATTCGCCAGGCCTGTTAGCGATGATTTTGAAACACTGGATGTTAACCTTTTATTAAACGAAATTGCCCGGAATCTGAATCGTACCCTTCACGGTGAGATAGTTGTTCACGAAGGAGCGAACGTCACCATTACAGCCGACCGTCATGCCCTTGAACAGGTCTTTACCAATACCATGAAGAATGGGCTGGAAGCCGGAGGGGAATCGGCACGGGTACAGATTAGCACAGCAGCTGACCCGGAATTCATCTCCGTTTTCATTGATGACACTGGTCCGGGAATTCCCGAAGAATTGAAAGATCGTATTTTCGACCCATTTTTTACCACCAAAGAAGAAGGTACTGGACTTGGACTGGCAATTTCCCGCGAAATCATCCGGGCTCACGGGGGCAATATCTGCTTTGAACCTGCACCGGCTGGAGGTTCCCGCTGCAGTATCACACTCCCGTTGATACGGAAAACTACGACCTTACCCCAAATCGCCGGCTAACTCTATTTATGAAAAGCATTACAAAAACCATTCTGATTGCCGATGACGAAGTCCTGATGCGTCAGAATCTGCGGGAAATTCTGCACGATGAAGGGTATAAAACCATTGAGGCCGAAAGTGGCACGCTGGCCCTGGAACTGACCCTTCAGCACAAGCCTGACCTGGTACTACTTGATATCAAAATGCCCGGTTTAAACGGCATGCAGGTACTGGATCACCTCAAACGGGAACAACCCGGCATTCCCGTTATCATTTTTACCGCCTATGGCACCAGTGAACGACCTATTGAAGCCATGAAAGCCGGCGCCTATGACTATATAGAAAAACCCTTTGATCTGGATGATCTCCTGCTAACCATAAAGCGGGCCGTGGCCTATAGCGGAACCCTGCAGGAACTGCACATGCTCCGGCAAGAGGTGCATGATCAAGCCCGCATCCGCGAGACGCTGATCGGCAGCAGCTCCGGGATGCAGGCTATTTTCAAAATGGTGGGTAAAATCGCCAACTCCGATACATCGGTTCTTATTCAGGGAGAAACCGGTTCAGGCAAAGAAATGATAGCCGACGCCATCCAGCGATATTCTGGTCGGGCAGACGGTCCCTACATCAAGGTTAACTGCGCCGCACTGCCGGAATCGTTGCTGGAAAGCGAACTCTTCGGTCATGAAGCCGGTGCCTTTACCGGTGCCGTCAAGCGCCGTATCGGTCGATTTGAGCTGGCACACCGGGGAACCATATTCCTCGATGAAATCGATAGTATGTCACCGTCATTGCAGGTTAAGCTGCTGCGGGTCCTCCAACAACAAACCTTTGAACGGGTTGGCGGGGAACAGACGCTGCGGGTTGATCTGCGTGTGCTCTGTGCTACCAATCAACACCTGGAAGAAGACGTACGAACCGGAAAGTTTCGGGAAGACCTTTTTTACCGGCTTAACGTCATTCATCTACGTGTTCCTCCACTACGCGAACATCGGGAAGATATCCCGGCTTTGGTCGATCACTTTCTTGACAAGTATCACCCTGCAGGCCCCGTGGCTGTTGGTCCGGTAGCTATGGATATGCTCATGAATCACGAGTGGCCCGGAAATGTACGGGAACTTGAAAACTCAATTCAACGGGCCCTGGTGCTGGCGAACGGATCCGCAATTACCTACGAGCACCTGCCTGCTTCAGTACGCGGAACCGATCACCCGGAAGGCATGTCGATACCCCGGGGTAAAACTCTGAAAAAAGCGCTGCAAGACGTTGAACAAAAAATCATCCGTGCCAAATTGCTCGATTGTAACTGGAATCAAACCAGAGCAGCAGAAGAACTTGGGATTAACCGGCGCCAGCTTTTCACGAAAATGAAAAATTATAAAATTGAGAAGCCGAAGTAGTCCTGCCGGAACGATACCAGGGTAAAGGATTTTGCCCTCAGATCCCGGTAATACGTTACCGCAAAAGGCCGGGCACCGCCACGAGAGCGCGGAGGCCGGAGCACGGTAATGTGTTCCTGCCGGACGCGGCTGCCGTCGCCAGAGCACGGCGCGGCGTTGCTTTACCGCCGGGCGAGGTTGCCGGCGAGCCGGCGCACGCTACGATGTTACCGGTTTGTCAGCCTACGTAACGTTTCAGTATAGCCTGCAAGGCAGCACGCTCCAGAGGCTTGGGCAGAAAGTCGTCCATGCCGGCATGGATACAACGGTCTCTTTCGTCGGCCATGGCGCCGGCCGATAAGGCCACAATGGGGGTGCGCCTGCCCGTACCCTGCTCCATTTCACGTATACCACGGGTGGCCAGTAAACCATCCAGTTGCGGCATCTGTACGTCCATTAGCACCAGATCTGGCCGGTGGCGACGCAGCAACTCCAGTACCTGCATGCCGTTTTCAGCCTGCAGAATTTCAACGCCCTCAACCGACTGTTCCACCAGCGTTCGAACCAGCAGCATATTCACAACCATATCCTCAGCAATCAGAATCACCGGATTATCGGAGGGACTACGATGCGGGGGGAGTACCTCATCAGCATTGGATTCACTTTCGGTATCCGATTCAGACCAGGGAGGCAGCTGCAGGTCAAAACGAAACGTTGTTCCCTGCCCGGGTACGCTCTCCAGCGCTATGTTACCTCCCATCGCCGTGACAATGGAGGATGAGATCAGCAGCCCCAGTCCCGTTCCGCCGTATTTGCGCGAAATAGAGGTATCGGCCTGAGAAAACGCCCGGAAGAGTCGCTCACGCTGATCGGCGAAGATCCCGATTCCGGTGTCGCGTACCGAGAAATGGTAGGTACCCATCGGCCGATGGTCCCCTGAAACTGCATCAGTATCTTTTTCGGTGACCGCGGCAAGATCACCGGCTGCGCCCGACCGGGTGCCACTGGCCGGCGGCGGGGTGTATCCTGCGGCAAGATCACCGGCTGCGACCGACCGGGTGCCGCTAGCCTGCGGCGGAGTGTACCCTGCGGCAAGCTCACCGGCTGCGACCGACCGGGTACCGCTGGCCGGCGGCGGGGTGTACCCTACGGCAAGCTCAACCTCGCCGCAATCGGTGAATTTTACGGCGTTGCCTGCCAGATTCAGCAGGACCTGCCGGAGGCGGGTTTCATCCACCATCACCCGTACCGGCACCTCATCCGGCAGGTGTAATTTGAGCGTAATGCCTTTATGATCGGCCTCATGCTGCACTATACGCAACACCTGCCCGGCCACGGCCGCAAGGTCGGTACGAACCGGTTCCAATTCCAGTCGCCCGGCCTCAATCTTGGAAACATCCAGCACATTGCTGATCAGTTCGAGCAGCGCTTTGCCGGCGGTGTTGGCATACTCTACATACTGCTGCTGCTCCGCATTCAGCCGGGTGCGCGACAACAGATCGGTGAAGCCAATCACACTGTTGAGCGGCGTGCGGATTTCATGGCTCATATTGGCCAGAAAACGGGATTTGGCCACGTTCGCCTGTTCAGCCTCGGTACGCGCCTCCTCAAGCTGCTGCTCGGTTCGTTTCAGGGCCGTGATATCCCGTACAAAGTGAAGCACCTTATCCTGCCCGTACGGCGCTATACGGGTCTGAAAAAACCGGCGCTCTCCGTTGATCACCAGATCGTAAATAAGCTCGTGAACCTGGTTGCTTCGTCTGGCTGCAGCAATGCCGGACATAAATGACTCCCCCACTTCACCGGGAATGACCTCAGGAATGGTTTTACCCAGAAACGCGTCAGCCTGAACATACAGGTCGCTTACATCGGCCTTAAAATCCAGATACGTGCCGTCTGAGTCGGTGACAAAAAACATATCGGGGATGCTGTTGATCAGGGTCCGGTGATAGACTTCACTGTCTTCCAGCCGTCGCATCATCTCCTTTTCCCCGGTTACCTCGCGCTGTACCCCGAAATGACCGGTGATCCTGCCCGCATCGTCATACAGGCAGATGTAATCCCCCTCGATAATCATGGGGGTACCGTCCAGCTTCCGCTCATCGGTTTCGATATGGAGCTTGCCACGGTCGAACAGCTCGCGCCAGGCTTGTTTACCCTCGGCAATATTATGCCCGAAAAGATCCCGCACACTGGCCCCCAGCAGCTGCTCTTCTCCGGCGGCGTACTGGTCGAGCATGGCCTGATTGATTTTGGTCATACGCTGATGGTCCAGCACATAGTCGAGCAGGGCTTCTTTGTCGGCACCGGGAGCCTTCCAGTCAATAGGCTGGTCAATCATCATGAAAAAGAAACCGGTCAGCGACTGCGAGAAGAACATATCGAGCCGCTGCTGGCTTTCACGCAGCTCTTTCTCGGCCCTGAGTCGTTCGGATTTAAGCTGTTTATCCAGCTTGACGATGTGGGTAATATCGTTGATGTAGCCATGCCACAGGATACTGCCGTCGGCACATTTTTCAGGCCGCGACTCCCCGCGAAGCCATCGCAGTCCCTTGGAAGGCAGCACTACACGGTATTCGCACGACCAGATCGTGCCCTTTACGGCAGACTCCTTAATGCTGTAGATTACCCTGCGACGGTCATCCGGATGGAGGCGGTCTGTAATCGGACTGGCATCGTGCACAACGGCCTCGGGATCAACCTCGTAGATATCACGGATTCCGGCCGAGGCATAGGGAAAGCACATCCGGCCGTCAGGAAACAGCTGAAACTGAAATATGAGCCCGGGAATACTCGCCGCGATTTTGTCAAGCTGGGCCGGGGGGTTCATTTTCCCGGACGGATTCTCCGTTTCCTGCATAATGTGCACACCTGTTCCGATTCAATATCGATATCCTGCTTTCTAACTTACATTGCCGGTGAAAGTATACTTATTTATCGACAAACTAACCGGATTTATTAAGCTAAGCTGAATGAAAGCACCACCTTGCGACCTCCGTTTTCGAAACGGACTGCATCGCAGTAGGTTTTCATCAAAAAAACACCCCTTCCGCTGTCTTTGAGCAGATTTTCCGGGTTCAGCGGATCGGGCAGCGCCCCGGGATCAAATCCGCGGCCTTCATCCTCCACAAAGACGGTCAGGTCATCCCCGGTTGTATTCCACCCCAGGGTGACCTTCCTGGTTTCATCCTGCCGGTTTCCATGCTTGATGGCGTTGGTTACCGCCTCAGACAGGGCCAGCATGAGCGCTTCACGGCGATCCACGTCGAGGCCGGCGCCGGCAGCTATTTCCTCAACAATCCCATCGAGCTTGTCCAGCTCACTGAAATCACTGCGAAGAACCCATGTTTTCTTTTCCGGCATGTACTAATTTTTACACCTTAGCCGTAGATACCGCGTAATCGCAGCACTTTGGCAACTTTATCAATGGCGTACACATAAGCGGCCTGCCGGAGGGTGATGTTATACTGCTCCTTGACCCCGAAAATCAGGTTGAAAGCCTCCCGCATCATGCGGTTCAGACGACGGTTAACCCGTTCTTCGGTCCAGAAATACCCCTGCCGGTCCTGCACCCATTCGAAATACGAAACGGTTACCCCTCCGGCGTTGGCCAGAATATCGGGGATAACCAGAATTCCTTTTTCATCCAGGATGGAGTCGGCGGAGGCCGTTATGGGTCCGTTGGCACCCTCTGCAATGATCCGGGCTTTGATGTCGGCGGCATTATAGCGGTTAATCTGGTCTTCCTTGGCGGCTGGAATCAACACGTCAACGTCCAGTTCCAGCAGCTCCGCATTGCTGATCGACTCACACCCCTCAAACCCCTCGAGTGTACCGTTCCTGGCGGCAGTATACGCCATGGCCTGAGGAATATCAATACCATTTTCATTGTAGTACGCACCGCTCACATCGCTGATGGCCACAATTCGTGCTCCCTGCTCATACATCAGCAAGGCTGAAATACTGCCCACATTGCCAAAACCCTGCACGGCAACGGTGCTTCTGCTGGGGTTCAATCCGAGTTTGTTCATGGCGGCGAGGGTCACCGTGACCACGCCCCGTCCGGTAGCTTCCTTCCGTCCGCGGGAGCCGCCAAGCAGGATGGGCTTGCCTGTTACTACCGCGTTTTCCGTGCGTCGGGAATGCATGCTGTAGGTGTCCATGATCCAGGCCATGGTCTGTTCGTTGGTGTTCATGTCGGGCGCGGGGATGTCCTGATCCGGACCAAACACATCGTACATGGCCGAGGTGTACCGGCGGGTAATATGTTCCAGCTCACGCTTGCTCAGCTTGCGGGGATCGCATTTGACGGCCCCCTTCGCACCACCGAACGGCACGTTGACTACCGCACATTTCCAGGTCATCCAGGCGGCCAGGGCCTTCACCTCGTCAATATCTACATCCGGTGAGTAGCGGATTCCGCCCTTTGACGGACCCAGTACGTTATCGTGTATGACGCGATAGCCCTCGAAAACCTCGATTTCTCCGTTGTCCATGATAACCGGTATGGAAACAGTAACCGTCTGTACCGGCGAGGCCAGATATTTGAACATGCCCTCCTCAATTCCCAGCAGGTCGGTGGCGAAGCGAAAACGCTCCATCATACTTTCGAAAGGCGATTCTTTATCCAGTTTAGGTCCGGGTTCCTTGTAATACGGTGAGCTGAGCAGGTCCTTGTGATTTGACATGATATAAGTGCGTATAAGTTGGATTACAGGTTCGTTGGGGAAAATCGATGTCAAAGTTATGGAGATTTCCAACAAGAAATGCATCCGATTCTCACACTATTTTGGCTAAAAAAGCGCTTTTTTTGTGGTATATTTGAGGCGGAAAAACTACGTGGCATACCGCGCTGCACCCTTCCTGCAAAAACAAGCCTCCGGGGTGGTAACCATATTATAAAACCGTTACCAAAAGGGCTTTAAAGGCAGGTATTCTATGAAAAGCACCGACAATAATCGTATATTTGGGCATGATTACCAACCCATCAACAACCAATAAAGTCTATGTCCTTTCCGGCATAGCCCCCATCCGCAAGGATGCCTCCGATACCGCTGAAATGGTCACCCAGGCCCTGCTGGGCGAAACCCTGAGCGTGCATGAATCCGTTGAACGCTGGCACCGCGTGACCTGTGATTTTGACGGCTACGAGGGATGGGTAAGTGTTGCCCAGGTTGTTTTTTTCGACACCGAAGCCGATTATCAGGCCTGGACATCCCATCCGGAGCGACACCGCTCACCGTTTTTCACCTACCGGATTACCCGTGGAAAAAGCAAACAGATTGTACCGGTGGGCGCACCCATTGTGTTCAACGGCTTTGACGTGGAGCTGCCCGACGGTCGCTGGGATGTTGAAATCACCCCGCTGCAGCTCAAAGAGCACGCTATCATAGATACGGCCATGCAGTTTCTGGGAGTCCCCTACCTGTGGGGTGGTCGCACCGATTCGGGCATCGACTGCTCAGGCTACATTCAGATGGTCTACAGTCTGCATCACTACGATCTGCCCCGCGATGCATCCCAGCAGTTCAAATTCGCCCCGCTCAAGGAGAGTATGGCCATTGAAGACATGGAATACGGCGATGTGGTCTACTTCCACGGCAAGCAGTCCAAAAATATCACGCATGTGGGTTTCTATCTGGGCGACGGAAAGATTCTGCATGCCTCCGGCAATGTGCAGATTCAACTGATTGATCCCAAAAGAAAAGCAACCAGCCGGTACGAATTCAACGAAGCTCTGTCAAAACGCATAGCCGGGGTTCAGTCGAACCGCGATATCAAAGCCGCGGCCATTCAGCTTCTGCAGGAATCGTAAAGCGATGCCGGAATCCCCGGCCTACACGCGGCTTTCATAGGGCAAGACACACAGCCTGACGGAGGAATACGTCGATGCAGACGGCCTCTGAGCCTGACCGGTGTTCGGTTAAAAATGGCCGCCTGACGGGTTATCCGGCCAACCTATTATTTAACAATACCTTTTTTGTAATCCTTCTCAAATTACATTATTGTAGGTAGCATCGTGATTATCGGTAACCTAATTGGTAGAACGTATCATGGACATGCTCAACAGTACTGTGTTGATTTTAAATCAGGATTATCAGCCCCTCAGCGTATGTGACGTACGCAAATCACTGCTGCTCATATTCTTGGAGAAAGCCGAACTGCTCCATGACGACCCCGGACGAAAAGTCCGCACGGTTCGCACCGAGTTCAGCTTCCCCTCGGTAATCCGGCTGCGCCGTTACGCCCGTATTCCCTACAAACACATCGTGCTCACGCGCAAAAATATCATGAAGCGCGATGGGAACAAGTGCCAGTACTGCGGCAAAACTTCCGATCTGACCATTGACCACGTGCTGCCCCGCAGCCGGGGCGGACAAGACACCTGGGAAAACCTGGTCACAGCCTGCGGTAAATGCAATCATAAAAAAGGCAACCGCACCCCGCGCGAAGCCGGCATGCCCCTGTTCCGTGAGCCCTACCGTCCGAACCATATCATGTTTCTGCGGGAATACCTCGGACAGGTACAGGAGCCCTGGAAACCGTATCTCTACATGATGTAACCGGCAGGTCCGAAGCGTGTAGCAATTGCCCCGGGATCCTGCCTGCTACCAAGAGATACTGCCTATTGCCCCGGGCATGCCGCCCGCCCGCCGGACCCTTCCCTGCCCGGATTCCCCTGCTTCGCCAAACTGCCGTCCGGATCGCCTGCACCTCTGCCGATCCGGCAGCCGGAAAGAGCGCTGCCATACCCCTAAAGCCGCTGAATTATCAGTTCATTATGAGCGGGTAAAACCGTAATTTGTGACTTCACTGAAAAATCATCTCCATTTACCCGTTTCATGCCAGACAAGCCACACGACTACTGTGGGATTTTCGGTGCCTTTAACCACCCGGATGCAGCGGTCCTGACCTACTACGGCCTCCACGCACTGCAACACCGCGGACAGGAATCTGCGGGAATCGTCACCGCTACCTACGACGAACACCACCGCCGGCCGGTCATGCCCCTGCACAAGGATTTCGGACTGGTGCTCAATGTCTTTGACAACAAAAAAATCTTTACCGAGAAACTCCTCGGCTCCTCAGCCATCGGCCACAACCGTTACTCCACCTCCGGCTCCTCCCGGAATCCGGCCAATATCCAGCCCTTCCGCGTACACTACCGTGACGGCAACCTGGCCCTGGCACACAACGGCAACCTGACCAACGCCCGGCAGCTGCGCGACCGCTTCCGCGAGGAAGGCGTGCTGTTTCAGTCCACCTCCGACACTGAGCTCATCCTCCATCTGATTTCGCACAGCAAGAAATCCGGTCAGATCGAGCAGATTGTAGACGCTGTCTCCCAGGTCACCGGAGCCTACTGCCTGGTCATCCTCACCGACGACAAGCTCATCGCCGTGCGCGACCCCAACGGCTTCCGCCCGCTGGCGCTGGGCAAGAAGGCTGACGGCTGGTTTGTGGCCAGTGAAACCTGTGCCTTCGACATTAATGACATCACGTATGTGCGCGATGTGAAACCCGGCGAAATCCTGGTCATCGACCGGAATGCAGCCACCGAACAGGACATGCAGTCGATTTTCATCCCCCGGCAGGAAAACACCCCCACCAGCGGCTGCATCTTTGAATTTGTGTACTTCTCCCGACCTGACAGCCGAATTTTCGGGGAGAATGTGGATAAGGTGAGACGGCGAATTGGTCGGCAGCTGGCCGTAGAGCATCCCCTGAGCAGTTTCCTGCTGAACAAATATCCTGATAAACAGCCGGTAGTTATTTCCGTGCCGGACTCCTCCAACACTGCGGCCCTGGGTTATGCCAACGAAAGCAACAAGCTCGGCGAGGACTGCCGCTTTGAAATCGGCCTGATCCGCAACCATTATGTGGGTCGCACGTTCATCTCCCCGGGACAGGAATCGAGGGAACTCAAGGTCCGGACCAAATTCAACACGGTCCGCGGCGTCCTCGAAGGCCGACCCGTAATCATCGTTGACGACTCCATCGTGCGGGGAACCACCTCACGCCACCTGGTTGACATGATCCGGAAGGCCAATCCGGCCGAGGTTCACTTTCTGGCAAGCTCCCCTCCCATTATTGAGCCCTGTTACTACGGCATGGACTTCCCCTCGCCCAAAGAGCTCATCGCCAATGTGTACGACCGGGACGTGAGCCGCATCGCCGAAAGCCTGGGCGTTGACACCCTGCATTATTTATCGCCGCAGGGCCTGGTAGAAGCCGTGAAATTCGCCAATCAGTCGGATATGGACTATTGCACGGCCTGCTTCACCGGGAACTACCCCGTACCGGTGACGTCCGGCATCGATAAAGACGAAAACGACCTGAACGGATGAGTGCAACAACCGCCGAATTTGTACTCAGCGCCCCGGCCTACCGCGACTGTCCGGCCGTAACCCTGCCCGAAATCTGTTTCGCAGGCCGCTCCAACGTGGGCAAATCTTCGCTGATCAATGCCGTTGTAGGTCGCAAAAAACTGGTCAAGACCTCCAACGTGCCTGGTAAAACCCGGGCCATGAACTATTTTCGTATTGATGAGCGATGGTTTCTGGTTGACCTTCCCGGATACGGCTATGCCAAAGTCTCCAAAAGCGAGCGCGACCGCTGGGATACCGAAACCCGGACCTATTTCCGGAACCGTCCTTCCCTGCGGCTGGTTATATCCTGCGTAGATGCGCGGCACGAGCCGCAGAAACTCGATCTCGATTTCATCTTCTGGCTGGGGAGTAACGCCATTCCGTTTGCGGTGGTGCTGACCAAAGCCGATAAAATCTCAGCGAATCAGCGGCAAAAGGCCCTTGCCGGGGCCCGGCGCATGCTCAAAAACATGAATATCGAAGTCCCGGTGCTGCTCACCTCCTCCGAGAGCAAAGACGGCATTGACGATGTTAGGGAACTCATAGCGGACTTCGTTGAACACAACCACGACACAGAATAAACTGGAACAGAAACACAATGGCACATAAAGTATTACTATTAGACGGCATCGATGCGAGCTGCAAGGACATTCTGGAAGCACGCGGGGTTCAGGCCGACCTGGAGCCCAAGCTGGCCGGTGACGCCCTGCTGGAACGCATCAAAGACTATGACGGTATTGTGGTGCGCAGCGCCACGAAAGTGCAGGAAGAACTGCTCAAAGCGGCCCCCAACCTGAAAGTGGTAGGTCGCGCCGGAGTTGGAGTTGACAATATTGACATCCCCATGGCCACCAAAATGGGGGTTCTGGTCATGAACACCCCGGATGGTAACACCATCTCAACGGCCGAGCACACCTGCGGATTGATCATGTCTTTGGCCAGGAACATCCCCAACGCGGTCAGCTCGCTGAAAAACGGCGCCTGGGACCGTAAAAAGTACACCGGATCCGAGCTTTCGGGCAAGGTACTGGGCATCGTTGGCCTGGGTAAAATCGGCTCGGGTGTTGCGGAACGGATGAATGCCTTCGGCATGGACATCATCGCCTATGACCCCTTCACCACCCATGAAAAAGCCCAGGAAATGGGCGTGCGGCTGGTTGACATTGAGGAGCTGCTCGCCTCCAGCGATTTCATTACGGTGCACACCCCGCTGACCGATAAAACCCGCGGACTGGTCTCCAAAGCCAACGCCGGCAAGCTGAAAAAGGGTGTCCGACTGGTCAACTGCGCCCGGGGCGGCATTTTCGACGAGAACGATCTGGTTGAACTGCTCGATGACGGCACCGTTGGCGGCGTAGCCCTGGACGTGTACAGCACCGAGCCCCCCGATGCAGGCTTTGACGCCCTGCTCAAGCACCCCAATGTGGTGTGTACCCCGCACCTGGGCGCCAGCACCGAGGAAGCGCAGGAGAAAGTGGCGGTGCAGATTGCCCAGCAGATTGCCGATACCCTCGAGCTGAAAAGCTTCAAGGGCACGCTCAACGGCAAGGCCATTGCGCTGAGTACCAATAAGGAAGTACAACCCTTCCTGAAACTGGCCGAAAAACTGGGTGATTTTGTGGCCCAGGTGGTTCCGGACAACACCGACTTTCTGGAAATCGAGTACTACGGCAAGTGTGCCCAGCACGGTGAGGTACTCACCGACTCCCTGCTCAAGGGGTATCTGACCAACTACTCCGATGAGGCCGTGAACCTGATCAACGCCCGGTATCTGGCCGACTTCCGCGGACTTCGGTTCAAGGAAACCACCAGCAGCGCGTCGAAAACCTTTTCCGACCTGATCCGGGTCAAAATTCAGGGTAAGTCGCGCTTCAAGGATTTTGCAGCCACCCAGTTCGGTGAAAACGACTACCGTATTGTGGAAATGGACGGGTTCGGCATCGAGCTGGCCCTGAAAGGCATCATCGTACTGTACAAAAACATTGATAAGCCGGGTATGCTGGCTGCGGTCAGCGCCGAGATGTCCAAACGCGAGGTGAACATCGCCGCACTGAGTCTGGGTCGGTCGGCCAAGGGGCACGAAGCCATCACCGCCTTCCGTGTGGACCGAAAGCTCAATAAGGAAGAGCTCAAAGCCATTGACGATGTTGACGGCGTTGACTTTGCCCATTACGTTGAAATAGCCCAGTAAGCTGTACTTGTCCGATGCCGGAAGCCTCCCCCGGGCCTCCGGCATCCGATTTATCGGTCGGTGCAGGATTTCCCGTTTGCCCCGGGGCAGCGGATCCGTTTAAGCCACCCGACCCATCCCGGGGAATTGACCTGGCCGGAGTCACCATCGCCTGTTTACTCCCGTATTCATCCAACAAGTTTTCGCTGTTTTTAGTATCATACCGGAGTGCACCTCCGAATTATCATCTACATCTAACCTATACGTATTATGGCACTTAAAGCGACACAGTCGGAAAAAACCATGTACGAACGCATCCCATCAGTCATTGTGGGAAGTCCCTCCGAAGGGGCTATTGCCGTTGCACATGAAATTGCCGATCTCATCAAACAACGCCAGAGCGAAGGCCGCAACGCGGTCCTGGGACTGGCAACCGGATCCTCCCCCGTACGCGTTTATGACGAGCTGATCCGCATGCATCGTCAGGAAGGGCTCAGTTTCAAAAACGTAGTGACTTTCAACCTGGACGAGTACTACCCCATGCCGCCGGACTCGGTTCACAGCTATGTGAATTTCATGCACGAACAACTCTTCCGGCATGTTGACATCCCCGCCGAAAACATCCACATTCCGGACGGCACCCTGGATCAGGGCGATGTGTTTGAGTTCTGCGCCAATTATGAGCGCAAAATTGAAGAAGCCGGCGGACTGGACATCCAGATTCTGGGAATTGGCCGGACCGGTCATATCGGATTCAACGAACCCGGTTCCATTCGTGACTCCATCACCCGGATGGTCACGCTGGACATCATCACGCGAAGGGATGCCTCGGCTACCTTTTTCGGGTTGAACAACGTTCCACGTCGGGCCATCACCATGGGGGTCAGCACCATTCTGCGAGCCCGCCGTATCCTGCTCATGGCCTGGGGCGACAGCAAAGCACCCATCATCCAGAAAACCATTGAAGGTCCGGTCAACGATCAGATTCCTGCTACCTTCCTGCAGGAGCACAAAAACACCCTGTTCATTCTGGACGACGGGGCCGCATCCCACCTGACCCGCAACCGGCTTCCCTGGCTGGTAGGATCGCACGAGTGGGACGATTTCAACACCCGTAAGGCGGTGGTCTGGCTGTGTCAGAAAACCGGCAAGGCCGTGCTAAAACTCACCGATGAAGACTACAATGAAAACGGACTCGGTGAACTGGTAACCGAACACGGTCCGGCCTACAATATCAATATCAAGATTTTCAATCAGCTCCAGCACACCATCACCGGCTGGCCCGGCGGAAAGCCCAACGCGGACGACAGCAACCGCCCTGAGCGGCAGTCGCCCTTCCCCAAGCGGGTCATCATTTTCTCCCCCCACCCCGATGACGATGTGATTTCCATGGGGGGAACGTTCATCCGTCTGGTCGACCAGGGCCATGAGGTGCATGTAGCCTATCAGACCTCCGGAAATATTGCGGTATTTGACGAAGATGCGCTGCGATTTGCGGATTTCATCAGCGACTATGCTGAAATTTTCGATGTCAGCGATGAGTCCCTGCTCAACCTCTATGACACCTTCAAGAAGGCAGCGGAAGCCAAGGCGGAAGCCGGAGTGGACGCACCGGAGATACGGGCTATGAAAGGGCTGATTCGTCGGGGCGAAGCCAAGGCGGGCTGCCGCAGTGTGGGCATACCCGATGAGCAGATTCACTTCCTGAACATGCCCTTCTATGAAACCGGCAAGGTCAAGAAAGACCCGGTAGGTCCGGCCGATATCAAGATTGTAGAAGACATCATCCGCCAGATTAAACCCCATCAGATTTACGCTGCCGGCGACCTCGCCGATCCGCATGGTACCCACAAGGTGTGTCTGGAGGCCATCTTTGCTGCGGTGCAGAACCTCAAAAACGAGGATTTCATGAAAGATTGCTGGGTTTGGCTGTATCGCGGAGCCTGGCATGAGTGGGACATCGAGGAAATCGAGATGGCCGTGCCCATCAGTCCGGAAGAGCTTATCCGCAAACGTACTGCCATCTTCAAGCATCAGTCGCAGAAGGATAATGTCATGTTCCAGGGCACCGACAAGCGCGAGTTCTGGGAACGTGCGGAAGACCGGAACCGCAATACGGCCCGCCTGTATGACGAGCTTGGACTGGCCGAGTATGAGGCGATGGAAGCCTTCGTACGCTGGCATTTTTAGATGCTGCGGATACGCGTTCCGACAGACCGGTTCCCGGATTCGGGTGTTGAACTGTACGCATGCAAGGTGATCTTTTTAAGGAAGCAATCCGGCAGCTGAATACAGGTTGCCGGCTACGATTTACGCACCATGTTCTGTGAAGATGGTGCGTTTTTTTTACTCCTCATTGTATCAGATCTGCCTCATCGGATGACGAAATGGCCTCCCATTCTTCATCCGTAAATAGACGGGACTTAACGATAAATCGGACTCCCATGGGAATTTCGAGCGAAAAACTTGCTCCTCGACCGGGGGAAACATCAATTATCAGCTGCGAGAATTTCCAGTATTCATACTGATCACGGGCAATGTAAAACGGACATCCTTCAACCTCATCAACCAGCACATCAGAGCTCCCCGTTTTGAAGTCGCCCAGCTGAAAACACATCGGCGATGAACCGTCGCAGCATCCACCGCTCTGGTGGAACATTAGCGGACCGTAGCGTGTATGCAAGTCGGCAACCACCGCTTTTGCGGCCTCCGTCATAATGACTTTTCGGGTATCCATAAGTATCAGAAAAAAATAGCCCGCCCCGGGGTAGTGGCCACCGGAGCAGGCATGAATTATATAACGGTTTAAAAGAAGCCCAGGGCGTTCTTGTTGTATGAAATCAATAAGTTTTTGGTCTGGCGATAGTGGGCCAGCATCATTTTATGATTCTCCCTGCCAAACCCCGACTTCTTGTATCCCCCGAAGGCGGCGTGCGCCGGATACAGGTGATAGCAGTTGACCCATACCCTTCCGGCCTTGATTTCTCGTGGTACGGTGTAGGCCTGGTGCATATCGCGGGTGAATACACCGGCACCGAGGCCATAGAGTGTGTCATTGGCTATTTCGAGTGCTTCAGCCTCATCCTTAAAGGTGGTCAATGAAGCAACCGGTCCGAATATTTCTTCCTGAAATATGCGCATTTTATTATGACCTTTGAAAATGGTAGGCTCAACATAAAAACCCTCGTAAATATCGGAACCTGCGCTTTGCCAGGCATTGCCACCCACCAGAATTTCGGCTTTTTCTTGTTTACCGATATCAATGTAACTCATGATTTTCTCGTATTGATCGCGCGAGGCCTGTGCACCGACCATCGTACTGGTATCAAGAGGGTGTCCTCGTTTAATCTGCTGCACCCGTGCAATGAGTCGCTCAATAAAGGCGTCAGCGATGTCTTCCTGAACCAGAATCCGTGAAGGACAGGTACATACTTCACCCTGGTTCAGGGCGAAGAGCGCCGCTCCTTCGAGGCACTTGTCCAGAAAAGCATCGTCCGCATCCATTACGCTGTTGAAGAAGATGTTCGGACTTTTTCCACCAAGCTCCAGGGTAACCGGGATAATATTCTCGGACGCATACTGCATGATAAGCCGGCCTGTGGTTGTTTCGCCGGTGAAAGCCACCTTGGCGATTCTGGGAGACTGAGCAAGGGGTTTGCCGGCCTCCGGACCAAATCCATTGACTACGTTTACAACCCCCGGTGGCAGTAAATCACCAATAAGTTCCATGAGCACCATAATACTCACCGGTGTTTGCTCTGCAGGTTTCATGACCACACAGTTACCGGCAGCAAGGGCCGGAGCCAGTTTCCAGGTAGCCATCAGGATCGGGAAATTCCAGGGTATGATTTGTCCCACCACGCCAAGCGGCTCGGGAATCAGCATGGAGACCGTATGTTCATCCAGTTCGGCTACACTGCCCTCTTCGGCCCGGATGACCCCGGCAAAATAGCGGTAGTGGTCGATGGCCAGGGGTAAATCGGCGGCCATGGTCTCGCGAATGGCTTTTCCGTTATCCACGGTTTCAACGCGGGCCAGGTATTCGAGGTTGGCCTCCATGACATCGGCAATTTTATTCAGAATAATGGCACGTTGCGTGGGCGATGTTCTCCCCCATGAATCGGCAGCAGCGTGGGCTGCATCCAGGGCAAGCTCGATATCCTTGTGATTAGAACGCGCTACCTGGGCAAAATCTTTGCCGTCAATGGGTGAATTTGCACCGAAATACTCGCCGTCTACCGGCGGTATAAACTTGCCTCCGATGAAGTTATCGTATTTCGGTTTGAATTCGGGTGTTTCGTGTAACATATGATCTCCTTGTTAATTTGGTAAAAAAGCGCTTTTATAGATACCATATAACCAATTGCCAGACATTCTGAATCGTCTCAATTGTTATCGGTATTGTCTCAACATTCTCCCTCACCTGGTCCTGGTCGTTGTCTATGATTAAAGCATTACCTTTTCCGTCCAAGCCGGATAAACTCATCGAAAACCGTCGTGTTTACGGCGGAAAAGACGTTGAATTTTCGATTTATGACACCTTTCAAATATGCCAGCGGGTTGAACTTACAGCCGGCAATCCGCTGTATTGTGGCATGATTACCGGTAAGAAAGTCATCCACATGGACGATCATACTACCTTTGATTTTGTGCCGGATGAATCGCTGGTAGTTCCATCCGGTCAGACCATTTACATAGATTTTCCGGATGCAGGCCTGAACAAGCCAACCCAGTGCGTGACCATTGAAATCGACCGCGACAAGGTTCAGGAAATTGTGGCCAGACTCAATGAGAATTATCCCCGATTACAGGATACAGGAGCATGGGAATTCAACGACCGGCACTATGCGCATTTCAGTAATACCCATCGGTTAAATCAGAACCTGGATCATATCATACACTGCTTCACCGATGAACAGCCGTACCGGGATGTTTTGATCGACTTGAATACATCCCGTCTGATAATTCATATGCTCCAGTCTGAGGCACGTAAGGTGTTATTGGAAAGCTCGAACACATCACCTGCTAACGGTCTGCAGGCCGTAATCCAATACATTCGTGCCAACCTGCACCAACGTATCGCAATTGAAGACCTTGAACGCGTTGCCTGTGTCAGCAGGGCCAGTTTGTATCGTCATTTTCAGCAGGAAATGGGCTGTTCACCGGTGGAGTTTATCACCCGCGAACGCATGCATAAAGCGGCTCAGTTGCTGCGAAAGGGAAACAGTGTTACCCAAACCTGCTACGAGTTCGGATATAAAAGTTTGACCCATTTTGCCCAGACCTTCAAAAAAACCTTCGGACAAACGCCGGGTCAATACCGAAATTCGTGCCGTAGCTAACTCGCCGCCCCGTCGTTTAGACTGGTTGTAACTGGCTGGGTTTACTAACACCGTGTACCGGGATACATTTTTTCTTTTTGCCACTATCATTTCGTTTAGTATATTTTTCTCATTCCTGAAGAGGTGCAAACGCCAGGTAAGTTGTACGAGGTACCGAAACCGTTAATGACAACTGATGGGGCGATTTGCCGAAATCATAACCGTGTCGGAAGCAGTTATGGTTGGTAGTCCGGGCTGAATCCCGTCTACTGTCACATAATCCATGGGAATGGGCTATGTGGAGCGCTCCAGGTGATGCTGCTTGTGTAGTTTCACTTACCGCAATCGTCTCTGAAGGTGCTTTCCCGACATCAACCGGCTTGTTTCAGAGACAGCTTCCACGGCGGTAAACGCCACAACGCTTTTCTCAGCAGCATCCGGAAACCGTCCGGAAATCACATTCAGCTACGATTTTTGTCCGTATGGATACGGATGATGCGGTATGCATGGCTATCCGGGCAACCCTCCCGTTTTGACATACTGCCATAGTCCCCATGATTTTTTGTGATACAGCTTCGGCCTTGTGTGAAAAGCAGGCCGTTGCAGTGATGTGTTAACTATTCTGTTCATAGGTTCGTGGTTTGAGAGAGACGTTTCTTGAGTGACTCCACAGACACCACCCGGAAGCCGGTGCGCGTTATGACGCGCGCGCCGGCTGGTGTCACGAAATTGCCCCCGTTTTTGTATTTTACCGGCTCATCCAACCCCAAACCACGTTTATCCTTACTACTATGTTGCGACTCCTCCTCTCCGCGTTCGTGATTGCGGCGCTCACGGCCTGCTCCCCGCCCGGCCACCAGCAAATTGAAACCGATGTGCTGATCATCGGCGCCGGCGCCAGTGGTACCATGGCCGCCATTCAGGCGGCCCGACTCGGCGCCGATGTTGTTGTTGTGGAAGAAACTCCCTGGGTCGGCGGTATGCTGACCTCCGCCGGTGTAGCCGCCATTGACGGCAACCACAGGATGCCATCCGGACTCTGGGGCGAGTTCCGCTCCCATCTGTATGCCCATTACGGCGGACCCGATTCCGTGGAAACCGGCTGGGTGAGCAATACCCTGTTTGAACCCCATGTCGGTCAACGCATCCTGGCTGATATGATGGAGGAAGAAAACCAGATTGTGCGCCTGCACGGCTACCGACTGACGGAAGTCATCAAAGACAGCAACCGCGTAACCGGGGCTATTTTTACGGGCGATGAGGGCAAGAAACTGCAGGTTAACGCCACGGTAACTATCGCCGCCGACGAATACGGCGACGCCCTGGCGATGTCGGGTGCCAATTACCGATTCGGATGGGAACCGCGCGCTGACTACGGCGACACCTTCGCCCCGGAAGTGGGCAATGCCCTGATTCAGGACCTGACCTATGTGGCCATCCTGCGTGATTTCGGTCCGGATGCCGACATGACCATCCCGGAACCGGAGGGATACGATCCGGCCGCCTTCGACTGTACGTGCAAGGAGCTGTGCAGTGATCCCGACCGTGACGTGGTACCCTGCGGGCCCGAGAGCGGTGCCGACCTGTACATGTTCAATTACGGGGAACTGCCCAACAACTATTTCATGATCAACTGGCCTATCCACGGCAACGATTATTTTGTCGACCTGCTGGAAATGTCGGCCGAGGAGCGTGAAATCGCGCTGGAAGAAGCCAAGAACTTCACCCTTCAGTGGATCTATCATCTGCAGACCGCGGGTGGCTACAAAAATATGGGTATCGCGGAGGATGTGTTCCCCACCGAAGATCACTTCCCGCTGATTCCCTACATCCGCGAAAGCCGGCGCGTGGTGGGCGTGCAGACGCTTCGCACCCAGGATCTCATTGATCCCTACAGCGAGGATGCCGCCGGACGGTTCATGGCGGGAATTGCCGTGGGCGACTATCCGCTCGACCTGCACCATGAGCGCAAGCCGGAGGGGCTTCGGGTGAACGCCCGTACCGAGGACAAACCCCGGATTCCATCCTATAACGTACCTTACTACACCATGATACCGGAATCGGTAAACGGACTCATCGTGGCCGAGAAAAGTATTTCCGTCACCCATGTAGTCAATGGGGCTACCCGGCTTCAGCCGGTGGTCATGCTGCTGGGACAGGCGGCCGGAGCGGCGGCGGCGATGAGTGCGGCGCAAGGCGTTGAGCCCCGCGATCTTGACCTGCGGGCCTTGCAGCAAACCCTGCTGGATGCCGGTACCTGGCTGATGC